>ENA-OPMG01000347-OPMG01000347.1-human-gut-metagenome-genome-assembly--contig:-NODE-347-length-34150-cov-5.693239_pt1 | contig 34150 bp, 25 predicted proteins | sample MGYA00241522_ERZ501741 | MGnify/ENA primary metagenome ERZ501741 (study PRJEB25962, sample SAMEA2042616) | human gut metagenome | biome: human gut; feature: human-associated habitat; material: faeces...
CGTAGATAGCACCGGCAGAAGCATCTTTCAAAATTTCAATAGACTTCACATCCGCAGCATTGATAGACGACAAACCACCGGATACGGGAAATCCATCTATGATAACCAACGGTTCACTATCTGCGGAAATGGAACCCGTACCGCGTACCCGGATAGAAGGAGTCACACCCACTTCTGATGTCTCATTAGAAACCGTCAATCCAGTCATAGCACCTTGCAAGGCAGTAGTGACATCACTCACCGGAGCATTAATCAGCTTCTCACCTTCCAACTTTGAAATCGAACCTGTCAAATGAGATTTCGCCTGTGTACCGTAACCGATTACCACAACATCATCCAACATCTTCGAATCTTCTTCCAACGTCACATTCACAACTGTACGTTTGCCAACCGCTTCCGCCTTATCAACGTAACCGATATACGAATAAACCAAAATTGTCTTGGAATTAGGAACCTTAATGGAGTATTTACCTTCAGCGTCCGTCACAGTACCGGTAGGAACGGCAGCGTCTTTCACTGTCACCGAAGCTCCAATCAACGGACCCTGTTCATCTATCACCTTACCAGTAACTACATGCTGGGAGTAAACGTTCAATGTCCCTACCAACAACAGGAACATCATCACGACTTTTTTAAAAATACAGGAGTTGTTCATAGATTAGTGTTTTAATTTCTGTGACAAACGTAACGATTAAAATTGGTAAACCAAAATTTTGATCTACCAATTAATATTTATTAATAATTAGATATAAGCCGCTTATAAATAACACGTTACGCGTACCTCTATATAAAAGGACAGGAGAATATTTTTACTAGAAAGCTTTACTTTGAAAGATAATATTTGTACTTTTACAGCCGAAACGGAAAAGGTCATCTTTTTAAAATATTTATATCTTATGAAAGACGAAATCAATTCGCAACCAGTTAAGCATGTAATAGAACACATAAAAAAACAAATATCAGAACGTCAGATTTTACCGGGAGAGCGTCTCCCTTCTGAGCGTAAATTATCCGAACTTTTGAAAGTCAGTCGGTCACATGTTCGCGAGGCATTGCAGAAACTGGAATTATACGGTATTGTAAAAACATATCCTCAGAGTGGAACAGTGGTATCCGAATTCTCCAAAGACCAGTTGGATACTATGATTACCGATGCATTGAAAATCAGCAGATATGATTTTTCAAGCTTGGTTTATGTACGTGTACTTCTGGAAATAGAGGTCTGCAAATTATGCGCAGTAAACCGCACAGAAGAGGATTTGAAGAATATCGAAAACACGCTTGTCGAACTGGAAGAAAAGTTTGATACAGACCTTCGTGTCGAAAAAGATTTTGCCTTTCACCAGGCCATTGCGCAAGGCGGACATAATCCGGTTATCAGTTCACTCCTGCTTATTATTACTCCCGATATTTTAAAATATTATCAAAAATACAAAGTTTGTGCTGTTCCTCAAAAAACGGTTCATGCAGAACATAGGGAAATGTTACAGAAGATAAAAGATAGGGACAAAGAAGGAATGAAAGAACTGGTGCTCCGCCACTTGGCCAATCTGATTGATTTTGCTAAAATGTCCGCGAAAGGCGATATCCCGGAATTCGAATACGGACATATCTAAGATACGTAAAAGAATAGATTTAATTAGCTGTATGCGAGAAACTATCCAGTCTCTTGTATACAGCTAATCCTATTTAATAAGCAATGTTCTATTTTTAATATTATACAAGGAAATGGCCAATTAGAAAATAACGAACCGGAAAATAAACTGCATAAATAAACGCATGAGCATACAAAAGAATGCCTAATATTGTATAAAAGCAAACAGGATATGCATCTTTCTCTATTCAGAAACCGCTCATTGCTTTAAAACCAACGAAGTGTTCCTCGGTGTGCATCGACTTGTTCCTCACCGAGGAAGCTATCGTTCCCCGGTGAAGAAGATAAAAATGGACTATTAAGAAATATTTTCTCCCTAGTTTATCATAATATATTGGAAAAGAGAAAATAATAAAATGATTGGTTATTCAGGTATCTACTCTCCAAATAACAAAAAGAATCAAGAATCTATCACAATTCGATTAGTATATTCTCAAAACAGCGAAAATAGAGAATCACGTAATTACAAATGCATGGCATTTTCCGGCTTTTCTTTACCAAACTGCGATTTATGTCCTTCTCCGATGATTAAATATTCCTTTTTTAAGAATCATCGTTTTTTAAGGGAGGCTATATAGTTTGGAATAGAGGTTGTGCTTAACAATAAAAACTGTAATAGTATACACAATAGTTCGTTAAGTTTTGAATTAACAAATAAAAAGTAGGTCAAGTCCTACCGATTCATTATATTAAGGTTTTCGACATCTTTAATAATCATGAATCTGAACGAACTTGACCAATATTTGGAGCTAATAAATAGTGTGCTGCTTAAATCGGCGGTAAAGATAAACAAATGGCGTGAGAAGTTTATGCTTGAAGTGTTACTTTTACATTTGATTATCCCGGGTCGGATTAATTTCCTTCAACTGGGTCGTTATGGTCGCTTTGGTGAACAACGCTATCGTCAGCAGTTTGGTCGCAGGTTCGACTGGCTGTCCTTTAATGCCAACTTGGCAGGATCTCAGATAGGTAATCGTGTTGCGATTGCTTTCGATCCGAGCTATATCAGCAAATCGGGTAAATGTACTCCCTACCTTGGGCGTTTTTGGTCGGGTTGTGCCAGGATGGCTAAACGTTGTTTGGAAATCTCCGGCATTGGTCTCATTGATATGGACCTTCATACCTGCTTCCATTTGGAGGCTGTTCAAACACCACCGGCAAAAACACTGGAGCAAGTCAAATACACATTAATAGACTGGTATTTACATGTGCTACGTACCCGCAAAGAAAGACTTCTGCGACTGACAAACTATGTGGTTGCGGATGCCTACTTCTCCAAATCCACATTTGTAGATGGTGTACTTGAAATGGGATTTCATGTAATCAGTCGATTTAGAGATGATGCCTATTTCCGGTATCTCACCACAGAACAGCCTACAGGTAAAAGAGGGAGACTGCCATCGACCCAATCAAAGCAATCCTACCTTTCTTCTTCAAAGGAAGAAGATTATCCGTATTTTTCAGTAGAACAAACGTTTCGACAGCAATCTCTCGTGCCACAGCACGATGAGCGGTCGTATACAGCTCGTTTTCACCACGCAACGTATCACAATATTTATATGGGTCGACAAACAAGCCCAATTTATACTTTGTTTCCAGCACACGCCTACACGCAGCATTAATCTGTTCTTCTGCCACTTTTCCTTCCGCTATAGACTCTTCCAACGTATTCAGGAAACCACAGGAAACCATATCCATATCCGTACCCGCCAGCAAAGCACGCGCAGCGGCTTCTTTCAAAGGAGCAACTCCGTGGGCATCCATCTTGCCCAACGCATAATAATCTGTCATCAATAATCCTCGAAATCCCACTCATTTCGAAGCAAATCAGTCAGCAACCATCTGTTGGCAGTAGCCGGGATAGCATCCACAACATTAAAGGAACTCATAATACTGCCTGCACCTGCATCAACAGCGGCACGATAGGGAGCAAGGTATTCATTATACATACGCAAACGGCTCATATCAACCGTATTATAATCACGCCCTGATTCACTTGCACCATAAAGAGCAAAATGTTTCGGTTCTTCTTCAAATTTGGTGGTAGTTTTTTCTTCGTTCATTTGGCAAATTCAGTTAGTGCCTATATTTTCTTATGGAAGTGAGTCGAGGAGCAAAATGATCATCAATATCGCCCATATATTTGCCATTTATCCCGAATGTGCCTCGAAGTGCATACCGATTCAAATGGGGGGGGGTACTAAAGTATAATGCTCTTGGATACCATCGTCAAAAGTAAGGCTCACTGCGGCTTGGAGATCACCCCAAAAATCGGCTACACTTACAGTTTGTGACTTGATAGAAAAAGAAAAAAGATTGTCATGCAGAGAAACTGCTTATTTCTTGTTACCAAGTACTCCGTTCTACAATCTGACATAACACTGATAGTTTTTGTTTTTTATGATTAGATACGAATCAGTAGTTAAAAGTTAGGTTTCGATTTACATTTAACTACCAATTCACATTAATGATTTACTTTAAATAATATTCTTTAGTTAGGACATTACCAGACTCGTCAATCCATGAAATAACATAATTTCCTCTGAAACCACGAAATTTTATTTGTCTACAGCTGTCAACTTTTATCACTCCTTTAGTCTTCCACTCGTGATTGATCAATTCATTCAAAGCATGATACGCTTGTTTGGGTATCATGTCTTTGGTGAATAGCCCGGAAACACCGGTCTCATCCACTGCTCCACATCCGTCGACTACGTTCCACCATGTGATGCCCATCATTGGCTCAAGGCTAAACCACAGTCGATACAAATTCCGGGTAATTACAGCCTGTATTTTCTGTCCACGTTTATTGTTGTTAGGAGAAGTGATGGTTATTTCACTCAAATGAACAGGCAGTCCTGTCGCTGCCAAACGATTTATGACACTTCTCACTTGTTGAGGAGACTGAATATGTTTACCCGCAGCAATATCCAAGCATTGTTGTGGGTCGAACAAATGCATTTGAGAACCAATTACATCAATTTTGGCTCCCCGTTTTATTAAATCCCTAACTTGGGAAGCATATTCCGGTCCTGTCCAATAATCATTTATATTTAGTTGCACCCCATCCGGGAAAAGTGATGAAGCTTGTTTGAAACTGTTATAAGTATAGTCCCCCGGCATAATGCCATAACGGGAACTCAAACAAAGCTTACTATTTGGATGCATCTTACCTTTAGCATAATCTACCGCACTCTCATTCACGACATCCCAACTGCCGATACGCCCGCCATAATGTCTGGCAATTTCCTGCATACGTTTCTTAAACAGTTCTTCTAATTTTCTGGAGAACCGCGGTAATTTGGTTTGTAATTCATCTGGAGATATTTTTTGATAATTATCATTGTATTTCTCCTCTCCAAAATAATAATCATCAGATTCGACGTATGCAGTCACGAGCTTGTTAAATTCTTCACGTTCCTTTCCTGTTAAATATTTTTTAAGTATCCAATTGGGGAAATGTGCTTTCCGAAGTCCCCAGACTAACGGATGTCCATGGATTGCTATCCCTTTGGCGATACAAAAATCGACAATAGGATCTGTAGCCGGACGTCGCCAATGTGGTTTTGATTTAGGGTCACCCTGTTGGTTCCAATATATTTCTGTATCCCAATACTCTTCTTTGAACCGCAATCGATCCGGCTCTGTTTCAAACGCTTTCCAATAAAAAGGAATAGTAGCTCGATTAAACAAAATACCAAACAAATCTTTGTATTTCTGATTATGCTCTTCCGTTCCTAACTGATTGAAGTTAAATATACTGGCTCCGAATATGAAATCATGTGACACTTGTTCGATTTTCACTTCTGTTCCCTCGTTTACTTCCGGCAATTCAATTGTGGCGTTCGCTTTTCGATATTCTTCTATATCTCTATCTATACACGCTTGAACACTGTCATTCCAGATTTCCCAATATAAATCACTCATTATTTTCTCTTTATCTTCGCTGGCATTTTTAGGAAAATCACTTTGTGCATATATACCTGGCAGGAAGAATAAAAAGAAGACAAACAAAATAAAATTTTTCATTATTGCTTACATATTATGTTAATTAAGAGCATAGGCTCGGCTGCCTTTATGCTCTTAAAATAGTATTGATTATCATTAATTATATTGTCCGTTCATCCTAAAAGGCATTATCCACAGGAGTAAGAACAAATGAGAATTCATAATCCATATATTTTACATGATATTGTGACAACGGCCACCCACCCCAGCTGTTTACACATCCTAATCCCATTTGTATTTTATCAATACAAAGATTAGTCAGGTCGGCCTTTCTCACCTCGGGGAAATGCCTTTGGTCTTTACTCCATCCATCATCTAAAGACTCTATCGTATAATGAAGGGCAGAGGCCGAGAACGGAGCCCCGGCTACAATTTGCAAACCTCGTCCTGCTACATTTAGTTGCTTCCACCAACGAATGTCTGTTTTTGTCCCGGTTTCTTGCGGACGAATATAAGGATAAGGCTGCTCTGTAACACATTGATGATAGATTCCCAAGTCACTACTATGATTCCGGTCACAATAATTTTCAATAGGACCACGGCCATAATATTCAATCATTTCAAAATCTTCCGGCATTTGCATTTGCATACCAAAACGAAATAATGGTGGAGTCTTACTTTGCGGATTGACCGACATCCTTTGTGATACCTTTAAAGCTCCCTGATTATTGATGACATAAGTAAGATTTAGTCGGGCAGAGACATTCTTCATCTCGTAATCGGCATATATCATTACCTGCTCATTTCTTGTTTCCCATTTCAAAGAATCAAGCTTTATACCAGGGTTCTTCCATACTGAAAGTTTGCGATGTAGATTAGCTCCCATATCGTTGTCAGTAGGGGCACGCCAAAAGTTAGGGGTTAATGCAGCACCCTCATCCATCAATTCCAGACCTGCTACTTCATAACGAGTCAGATACCCTGTATGTTTGCTGAACTCCAAATGAAAGTTGTCACCGTTTATATGCAGATAATTCCTGTCGTTATCCCGGATTTGTGGAACTTCAATTATTGTATTGACAGTCTCTACATTTTTCAATTCCAGAGCAGGAGCCTTATATGCATTCAGTACAAGCTGATCTTTAGCGACAATATGTCCGGCCGGAAGCAGACCTTCCCGTTTCTTCAAACGATAAGCCACATTGAGTAACCGTTCTCCACATTTACTATCGCCTAAGTCCAATGTGACTTTTGCTTTCTGTCCGGGAGCGACATTCAATGTTTCTACAAATCCTGTACGCACAGTTTCGCCATCCGCCAATACAGCCCATTCCATATAATAGGCAGAGAGGTCTCGAAAGAAGTTTTCGTTATGAATGTTGATTTCACCTTTGGTTACATTGCTTAGAGTAGTCCATATGTTTTGATAAAAATACCCGACTTCATGCATGTGAGGATTAGGCGCACGATCAGGGCTGACCAAGCCATTGTCACAGAAATTATTATCTGAAGCATCGTATTTGCTAAAGTCACCCCCATAGCCATAAATACCCTCTCCTTCTTTGTTTTTCCAATGGCAGGACTGATCTGCAAAATCCCATATAAATCCACCTTGTAAATGAGGGTGTTTACGGATAAGTTCCCAATATTCTTTAAACCCTCCCATTGAATTACCCATGGCATGAGCATATTCACACTGAATCATCGGTTTTAGCAAACCACTACGTTTAGCGTATTTTTCCATTTGAGCATAATCTGCATACATCGGGCAATACACATCTGTAAATTCATTTCCGTCTGCTTGTTCGTATTGCACGGGACGACTTGTGTCTTCCGCCTTTATCCAACGATACGCAGCTTCAAAATTCGGTCCGAAACCCGCTTCGTTTCCTAATGACCAGAAGATGATACAAGGATGATTAAATCCACGTTGTACATTGCGTTGGTTTCTTTCTAAATGAGCCTTCTTATAGTCCGCACGTTTGGCTAATGTTCCATTTCCTCTATAATCCATCCCATGGGACTCTATATTAGCCTCAGCCACTACATAAAGCCCGTATTTATCACACAAATCGTACCATAAATTTGCATCCGGATAATGACAGGTACGTACAGCATTAATATTAAATTTCTTCATTATCTGTATATCCTGTATCATTCGTTCCTGTGACACCACAGCCCCGTCGTCCGGGTCTAATTCGTGACGATTGACCCCCTTGAATAATACCGGCTTGCCATTGATCAAAATCTGCCCGTTCTTCTGTTCTATTTTGCGGAAACCGACTTTCACGGGGATCACTTCATTATTCTCTTGCAAAGTCGCAAGCAACGTATAGAGATAAGGCGTTTCTGCTGTCCATTTCCGAGGATTCTCTACATTCATTACAACAGTATTGCTTCCTTTTACTATTCCCTTTGCTACAGTCCGTCCGGCTATATCTTGTAAATCCAGATTAACGGTACCATTGCCCTTCAGGCTGATTGACACATGCAAAGCGCCGTCCTCATAGTTACTATCCAAATCCGGAGTCACACGAATGTCATTAATACGTTTCTTGTTGCGGGCGTACAGATAGCAATCGCGCCCTACACCGCTATAGCGGAAAAAATCCTGGTCTTCCAGATACGATCCGTCACACCAGCGGAATACTTGAAAGGCAATCAGATTCTTTTGTCCAGGTTTGAGGAAAGGAGTAAGGTCGAATTCCGCTTCCAGCTTACTGTCTTCACTATATCCTACATACTTTCCATTTACCCATAAATACATATTAGAAGTGACAGAACCGAAATGAGCGATGATGTCTTTTCCTTTCCAAGAAGTTGGAATAATGAATTCACGGCGATAGGAACCTATATGATTATTCTCAACAGGCAATTGCGGAGGGTTGTTTTGAAACTGGTTCCGCCAGGCATAACCGTGATTAACATAAATCGGGACTCCGTAGCCGTTCAGTTCCCATACTCCAGGTACTTTTAACTCCTGCCAGCCCTTGTCGTTAAAGTCCGTTTTCCAAAAGTCGACAGGACGAGAAGTTGCATCTTTTACCCAGTTGAATTTCCAAAGTCCATTCAAACTCATATAATTAACAGACTTCTCTTTATGACCTAGTAAAGCTGTTTCCTCTGATTCGTATGCAAAATAATTGGTATGCATAAACGTTCGGTTAACAGCGTTTACTTCCGGATTCTGCCATTCGTCAAATGTTTGGGCGTTAGCATTAATTATTCCCAATGTAAATAGACCTATAATATAATTTTTATTCATTACTGTATTTCCATTTTATTTATATTCGAGCCATGTCGTTGCAACACATTTACTATCTGTCCTGAATCTAATCCAGCGTGCCTGGACAGCTGGAGGGAAATGGTGTATGAATGACTCACCGGGCGCAATATCAAAATGCTTGTACTCCATCCAATGACCATCCCCTGTCGGGTCCATTTCTACGTAAAATCTGACCGGTTGGAAAGATTTGTGAGAAATATTCAGAATACGCTCATCATAAAATCCTATCAAGTAGGGATCGGAATACTCGTCTGCCTCAATTTGTGCATCTACCCATGGTCCACCGCTTCCCACCGGTTTTCCCAGCTCCCACAGGTCGTCAATGGTTCCAGCCCAAAGCGTGAGTTTTTTATCGTCAGACACCACCATGCGTTTATTGCCGCAATCATTGGCATTCATACCTGACAGAATCAATAAGCCACGATAAGAAGCATAGTCGTTAATTCGTAATTTGTGGGAAGATATCGGTCGGATTTTTGCAAAGCCGTCCGCATTTTCAGCTGGTAATTCATAAAATGTGCCATGGCAATTGAACAAGTCACGTTCTGTTGCCACTTCCCGACAAATTCTCAATTTGTTTTGCTTTGTCAGAGTGGTAAACTCATTCTTGCCCAACGGCAATCTCCAGCGACGTTCCTTGTCATCTATAATCAGGACGGATCCGTCTGATACAACCATTTCTCCGGCATTTATTTCAAAATTTCTTCGGATATATTCTACAGTCTTTATGTCATTTTTATTTTCCAGTTTCATGTCTCCAGAAAGTTCATAGTATTTTTCCCCTTCTGACGTTCTCGCTAAAATGCCCAGGCAACGACGATTATCACCCAGGCAATATAACGTCCCTTCCGAAACGGGCTTTTCGTTCACTCGGGTGATGCCCTCAAAAATGGCAGCGGAAGATATAGTTCTTTTCTCGTTCATCGCAAAAACAAAAGTGGCGCTTATAACAGACGTCTTATCTGTAGATATACGAATCCACTCTCCTTTATCTTTCGGAGTAAAAGTTACTAAAGAAGAGCTCTTCGGGTCTATACTCTTAGAGCATAACACAGTCCACTGTCCATTTCCTTGCACATCTACCTCAAAAGTCAGGCAAACTTTATCTTTGCTATCATTACGAACCCATACACATCTGTTATCCCAACCATTAAACAAAAACGGATCACTCGTTTGTCCGGCAACTACAGTGTCGTTCATCCAAACAGAACCGGATGCATTTGTAGGCCCCAATTGATCAATACGTTCCGGTGAGACAAACCACAAATTGGAATTAGACTGACCGGGACCACCAATATTTCCTTTTATCTTTCGCTTGTTCAAAAAATCTTTCTGTGCCGTATCGTCACATCCGAACACAATACGGTCATGCCAACGAGTAAAATCACCGACTACTTTCAAGTAAGATGAACGCGGGAATATCCCGGACGTATTATTTATACAAAATGTTTCGGGAAAATGCCAAAACATACCATGCATTGTCATCAAATAATCCGGATTATCCTTTGTTCCTATATTCCGGATACGTGGCCATTCTGTGTTCCAGCCGTGTGCACCGTCATAAGAATTGCTTGCTTTAGGAAGCCGAAAGAATCTCCATTCTCCTTTTTCCCGTAGAGCAAGAAGTAATGATTTATAATCCCAGCCTGTAGCCCAAACCGGATCTGTTTCCGGATGTGGATTACCGTAAATTCCACCTGGGCCTGTTACTTCTGTAAACTGATTACGGCGTATTACTTTCCAGTCTTTTCCGTTCCATTCCGCCAAACATCCTGCAGGTATGTTAAATTTCTCCAGTGCTTCGTGGGTTGCTTCTCCGTTGTTAGAGAAAACCAATACTCCTTGTCCACTATACAACCCCTTACCATGTGCGCCGGGGAGCAAGTCATTAGTCGGATTAATATCTGTGTCATCATGCATTCCTCCGTTCACATCCGGATAAAGGGTATTCGCCTTTAGTGTATTTACATCTATTTCATAGAATCCTTCCTCCATAGTAGCGATATACACTTTCTCCGCCGGATTAGATAAATGACGTGCAACGCCGGTGTAACGGCCTTGCGCTTCTTTATATGAGATAACACGTACATTACGGTTACTGTCTATAGCGTAAGGACCTATAAAAAGTTGGTTGCTTTCGCTATGAATTAATCGGTTGGCAGAGGTCCCTCCCACACTTTCTGCACGTGCGCGAACTCCAAGTGTGTCTGTGATTTCATAAAGTTTGTCACTGGACCCCCATGGTAAATGAGGCCCGTAAGTAACAACCCATAACCTGTTTTGCCATGGAACGATTGCTCCTGTGCCACACTCTCCTTCATTATTATAATATGCAAGGTGCGGGTAAATCCCGCTATAACAGGGTTTGTGGGAGTCTGTCACGGAGTTCTGCGGACGGCAGGAAACAAGAACGACAAACAGCAACAACAGGTTGCCTTTGATAAGATATTTATTCATTACTATATTATTACATATTACAAAATCAAATGGTGGACATGTATATCCAGTGTGCTGAAACTATACATAACAATATACTGGACACATACATCCACCAAATCAAAAATAAAACCTATTAAAAACTATGATTGACCTATTCTTCTACCCAGAAATCAATACTCCACGGTTTCACCTTGGCCGAAAGGATAGAACTATCTGTTTGTCTTCCCAAATCCAAATTTACCCCTTCTTTATTATATCGGTGCCCATTAAAAGAACGTTCTTTATCCAAGGTAATTTTAAATTCAAACCATTCGTCAGAACGGTTGGTAACGGCTATTACATATTTACCATCCGGTTTTTTCCATGCCATAACGCGGTTATTACTCCGCTCCTCATCCTCCTTTATATTATATCGCCTTGAATCCCAAGGCATATATTTCAGGAAACCGGCAATAGCATTGTAGTTAGACCATTCATAAGTGAAATGCCCGTGCTTTAAATTGGGATAATCAAGTCCTCTGTTTTCAGCACTCGGACGGTAAACGCCCAAACCAAATCCTTCCCTGTCTATCTCACTTATCGGTTTCAACGCATGCAGCCAATACCATTTCGGCGACTGGATAAAAGTCATCCAATTCATAATGGATTGTGCTGTGTTTACCATTCGCCACTCACGTGTATAATCTTTAACTTGTTCTCTAAAGTATTCAAATTCATTCTGATAAATAGGCTTGCCCTGATTGTTTGCCAGATAATTCTCACGACGCTTCATCACATTGTCCGAGTTATCCCCTATACGGTGGTATACCCAAGCATCTACATATTGCAATAATTGTGGATTTTCCTTCCACAATTTCTCACCATACGTTCCCGCATTTCCACTATTGGTGTCATAGATTATCTCTATTGTATTATCTAATGCGCGAATCTTTGGAGCGGCCATTCCAAATACCTTCACCAATTGATCTTCGGTATAGTGGCAGTGTGGATAAGTGGGGTTAGAGTATTGTGATTCATTTTGCAACCCCCATGAAGAGATCTTAAATCCCTGTTCTTTCATGTATTTCGCGTCTTTAACCAAAGCATCGGTAAATTCCTCCAGAAAATTATCATCGTTGTAGTCCTTTAAGGTACCGTTATTCAGACTGTTGTTATTTTTCCAATAAGGAGCTGGAGACCAATACTCCATAGAGATTCCTTCCACACCGGCATCATTCATCAGTTGCAACAAGCTGTTTACTTGTCCGGGAAAACGTTCCTGAAAGTTTTTCCGGTCATCACTGATTCCTCTGAACCAAATTCCCATAGCTACACGCATGTAACGAAATCCGGACAGCATTTCCTTTGCCAAACGCGTACGTTCGGCCGGTGCTAAATCCCAAGGAACTCCGAATTCAGGGTCATCATTTTCATATCGTTCACTATAATTATCGGATTGAATTTCAAATCCCAATCCTTCAATTACCTGTCCGGGCTGGCTGGTTAGTAATTGATAGTTACCACTGGACATCTTTGAAGGAATTTCATCTTTCTTGTCCGGGTCGTCATTTTCATCAGAAGGCTGCTTCTCATGGTGATGGTAAGTTTTGTATTCCTCCTTGCTACAACTTGTCATTGCGTTAGGAAACAAGAATAGCCCTATTAGAAATACTAAGCGTGCAATCATTTGTCTTTTTTTCATGTCTCTTTGGCTGTTAATAGTTATCATTTTGTCCCAAATTCGGGTTTGTAATAATCTCCTGTGAGGGTATTGGCCAAAGATAATTCTTCGCTGTGTCAAAATTACGTTGAACAATTATCTTGATAAGCCCTTCATTGTACATAGGGGTGAAATCTGCAATTCCGTCTTCATCGATTTCTGGTGTATATGGGAAAAACCATTTATTTTTGTTGACAACTTTATTTATCAGTTCATCCTTGTCAAGCAACCCATAGTTTGGTAAATTCAAGACTTTCTCTGCCAGCTTCCATCGGATAATGTCCATATACCTTATACTACCTTCAAAAGCCAGCTCCATACGTCGCTCAATTCGTACTATTTGGCGCAACTTGTCCCGATCTTGGGTAGTGACTTTGGGGTATCCTGTTGCAGCCGCGTAGTCTTTTTTGTAAGCCCGAGCTCTAACCTGATTGATGGCATCCAACACAGACTGGTCAATGTCATTGGCCTCAATCTTCGCTTCGGCATAGGTCAGCAGCACTTCTCCATAACGAATAAACACAAAATCGGGGTCTACCTTGAATGTTCCGTCATTAATCCATAGTTCATCCACTCCTTTTTTCCTGAGCAAACCGTTGTAAGAAGCATATTGGCTTCCGGTTTTGCAATCAAGATTGGTAATTTCTTTTCCGGCAATAGCACTCCAGACCCTGCTGATGTTAGGATTAGGATTATATATTACACCTACATGTTCAGTTCCAAATTCTACGATTGTGGCAGTGCAGCGCGGATCGCGATTCTTGAAAGGATTTTGTGGGTCAAACAATGGTGATTCATCAATGGGAAGCCCGTCTGTACAAAGAAAAGAGCAGAATAGTTCCCAAGAGGGATATTCGGAAGCATATCCGCCACGGTTTCTAGGGCAATACGACATGGCTGCACCTACGTCCAAGTAGTTTTTTAGTTCTACCGAACGAGGCCAAGAAAGAATATTCTCCTTCGCATGGTGTGTAGAAGCTATAAACAACTCCTCGAAGTCCGGATGAAGTTCATATATCTGTAAATCCATACATTTTTTTGCTGCTTGTGCCGCAAGTTCCCAATCTTCATTATACAATGCGTAACGGGCTTTAATGGCATAAGCGGCTCCTTTGGTTGCAAATTCCCGTTGAGTGCCGTAAGTCTCGGGCAGATAATGCGCTGCTTCATCCAAATCTTTGTACACGTTTTCCATTACCTCTTCCCGATCAGTTCGCCCCATTTCAAACGCTTCATCAATACTGATCTCTTTGTCTATATAAACTACATCTCCGAAGAGAGAAGTAAGTATGGCATATTGGGTGGCACGGACAAAAAGAGTTTGTGCCCTGTACAATTGCTTTTTTTCTTCCGAGATGCCTACACTGTTTGCATCCTCAAGTTTTTCTAACAGAATATTGGCGCGTGCGATAGCCTTGTATCCATTCTGCCAACGTTTCTTTACCTGATCTGATTCTCCATTAATTGTTCCACCTGTTATAAAATTCAAACTGGCTCTAGACTGGTTATCATCACTCCACGGTGAATAATCTATTGTACTTTCATTTCCATTTAACGTGAAGAACACAGTACGATATAGCCCGCCGATAGAACGTTGGATTTCATCTTCCGAACTATACCAGGAATCTCTTGATCCTGTGTCCAACGGATCTAAATCTAAATTGGCACAACTGCTCCATAGACATACTGTTGTAAAGATAAAAAGAATATGATAAACCTTTTTCATATTATTCAGTTTTAAAATTTAATGTTAATACCTCCAAGTATGGATCTGGTAATAGGATAGAAATCTTTATTATCCGTACCACCGATTACGTCCGAACTGTTCTCCGGATCCCATCCTTTCGGATATTTGCTGAAGCACAGAATATCGTTGGCACTAAGATAGATGCGCAGACTCTTAATACTCAATTTCTCTGTCAAATGCTTGGGGACGGTATAACCGACAGTGATATTTTTCAAGCGGAAATAGGCGCCATTGAACAGCCAAAAATCGGACATTGCATAGTTGTGGCCTGATTGAGTGGATGTAAGGCGGGGGTACTTTGCTTCTGCATTTTGTTCGGGAGTATTGTAATTGCTCTAATATTTGCCATCAATCAGTCGGGGAATAGCACCGAAATTGTTACGCAACGGCTGAACCATTTCCGTTTTTTTGCATTGCAATTGTTTTCCTATTCCTTGCATGCTAATATTCAAATCAAAACCCTTGTAATCGGCATTTAAAGTGGCGCCATATAAAAAACGGGGTTGTGAATTACCCAATAATACTCTGTCTCTGTCCGGAGAGATCGGTGAATTATCGGTTGGATCGGCTTTCAGATACTTGATATCACCCGGTTTCACATTATTATTCATCACTGGAGTATTCGCAATTTCTTCCGATGTTTGGAAAATACCATCTGTACGATATCCGTACCATTCGTTGAAATAGCTACCCATTCTCTTTATTCGGTCTCCTAAAAATTGATTTCCCCCAAGGTAACCCATTTTAGAACGATAATCGCTTAGATTGGCAGATATTCCGTAATGAAAGTCATTGATATGATCATTCCAGCTCATTTCAATTTCAAAACCGGTTGTTTTCATCTTGCCGGTATTCTGTTGAGGGTTGTCATATCCTACATAATCCGGTATATCTACATCCAAAATCATATCCTTAGTTATCTTGTAGTAATAGTCTGCAGTCAACCGCAAACGTCCGTCCAATAAGGCTACATCAAGTCCTAATCCAAATGTTTTTGTTGTTTCCCATGATATATTGCGGATGGCGTATTGCCACTGTGCGGCAGTAAGATAGGAAGTAACATTATTACCTTCATAAAATAATTGGTCACTATAAGCCAGTAAAGGCAAATAAGGGTATTCTCCGACACGGTCATTACCCAACAAGCCATAAGACGCACGGAATTTCAGAAAAGACAGCGGTTTGATATGGAGATCCTTAAAGAATGGTTCTTCGCTGATGACCCACCCGCCGGATATGGAAGGAAAATATCCGATACGATGTTTCTTGTCGAAGCGGGAGGAACTGTCACTACGCAGGTTAGCCTGAAGCAAATACCGATTGTTATAATTATACATAATTCTACCGAAAGTAGATCGGTAAGCAGTGTGCTTGGCATTGCCATTATTGAACTGATAGTCACTTGAACCTCTGTCAAGATAGGGGTATTGTGTCAATTCAAAATGATCGCGGGAAGCCTTGAGGTCTTCCGTTTTATAGGTATTGTCTTCATACCCCAGAAGTAAAGTTAATGTGTGATTACCAAGCGTACAGTCATAATTGGCGAACAACTGTTTGGTAATGCTTTGCTTATTGCCTCTTGATTCACTTAGCTGTGTAGAACCATAGTCTGTAATGGCGCCAATCAGTTCATTCGGATTCTCTGCACTAAAGTATTCGATACGCTTTCTGAACTCCTTTGTACGTGAATCGTTATAAATGGGAGATAACACGGCTGATAATTTCAATCCCTTGACCGGAGTCAGATACAAAGCTATTTTCCCACTGACCTGATTGTAATACTCTTTTTTGTTACCGCCATAATGTAACTTTGCATAGGGATTATCTCCTGATTTTCCATCGGCTATACGTCCGTCGCTCCAAGTAGCGGCATAAACCTGAGGGAACAAGTTACTGGCATCCATAGGATCGTATGTTGGCTTGGTATAGCTGGATCTCTTTACACTGATATCAAATGCCGCAGAAATATATTTGTTGATTTTTATATCATTATTCATACGAACAGTGAAACGCTCATAATCACGGTTGTTGTACAAACCGTCAGCATAGTCATATCCGAAAGTGGCTTTGGTTCGTATATGTTCCGTTCCTCCTGCGATGCTGAAAGAGTGTGTCTGTTTGGTAGCTTTGTTCTTTAGCAAGACGTTTCTCCAATTCGTATTGGGATATTTGTCTGGATTTTCGCGGTTATACTCCATGTAATTATCTATCGTTGTAGCAGCGTATGTAGGATACTCGTCGCTTCCATTACCAGCATCGTTCCAACGTAGCTCATTAGTCATTTCCATGAAGCGTTGTACATCTACAAAATCCGGTCTGGCGGTAGGTTTATCTATCCCGAATTCATAAGAATATTCCAAAGAGAGTTGGTTAGTCTTGGCTCGTTTGGTTGTTACAATAATAACGCCTGAAGCAGCTCTGGAGCCATAAATAGCAGCTGAAGCAGCATCTTTCAGTGCAGTGATACTTTCCACGTCGTTGGGATTGATATCATTAATGTTATCGGCAGGCACACCATCCACTATCACCAATGGGCTGCTTTCGCCAATCGTAGTGATACCACGAATGCGTATCGCACTTTGTGCTCCAGGAGCATTGTTGGTACGAGTAACAGTGACTCCCGACATGGCACCTTGCAGTGCTGTAGACAACTGTGCAACCTTTCGATCGGTGATCCTGCTACCCATGACAGAACTTACAGAACCGGTCAAGTCCTTTTTCTGTGCTGTGCCGTACCCGATAACGACCACCTCGTCTAATCCTTGGGCTGCCTCTATCAAAATGACATCAATAACATTCTTATAATCATCCACTTTAACTTCCGTCGTCTCATATCCGATGAACTGATAAGATAGAACACTTCCGGCCGAAACTGTTATCATATAGTTTCCGTCCATGTCGGAGATCACTCCAGTCTTTCCGTCTTTATCGGCTATGGTTGCTCCAGCCATGGGTTCACCGTGTTTATCAGTGATACGTCCTTTGACTGTCTTTCTACTAACGGTCTTTTTGACTTTTTTCAAAATAACATAGTTTCGGTCAAACTCATACGTAATGTTGCTATGGGCAAAGAGCTTATTTAAAGTTTCTTTCATCGAAGCTTTCTTTAATGAGAGAGTAACAGTCTTGCTTACGTCAACTTCATTCTTGTTGTACAAGAAGCTATATTGGCTTTGCTTTTCAACCATGTTCAATACTTCCGAAATGGATGTGTCTTTCACTTGTAATGTGATTGTTTGCTTCTCCTGTGCCAATGCCGGCAGAGAAAAGCAGAGCAACATGATAACTGGAAAACAAAAAGTCGCCCACCACTGCTGAGCAGTTTTCTTCAGTTTATTCCAGTTTTTGCTGTTTAATAATTCTTTTGACATGTTTCTTTAAAGATTTAATTGTTAGCAAATTCTAATAATAAGATTAGTTTATTTTATACAGTTTGCCAATGTATTTATAAGGCGATTCCAAATTGTAATCACACACGTTGATAATCATATTTTTTTAAAATCTAAAAAACAATATAAGAATGATGTGGAATTTTCTTTTTAAATCGCCCTTTAAACAAGAATAGTTTATTTTATGCCTTAAGAGCCTTTGCATATTACTTAAAAAAACAATGTATGAAAAAAATTTGCTATTATTGTATAGGAATTCTTTCCTTGTTTTCCTGTCAGCAGGAAACAGAACTCGCAGAGACCTCTCCTTCAGGCGGGGAGCAGATACAATTTGTTTTGGCTGTAGACAATGACAAAAACACACGTGTGACTACTGACGACAGCTTTAAGACCTTTTTTAATGAAGGAGATGCGGTTGGTGTCTTTGCGGTATCGCATTTACCGGGTAATTCAACAGCGCTTCAATCTCAAGGTAATTACATAGACAATCGAAAATTAACACTTAAAGACGGAGAATGGATAATGGAAGGAACTCCTGTCTATTTTCCGAAGAATGGAGAAGTTCTCGATTTTTATGCTTATTATCCTTACTCCAAAAACATTAATCCTACAGCAATCAACTATGATGCTTCCAAATCCATGTATGACTTGATGCTGGCAAAAACAGTAGACTTGGCCTCATCTTCCGGAACAGTGCAATTATTATTTAAACATCAACTGACGTTGGTGGACGTCAAGCTGACTTCGGGCGGTGGGAAAAATATAGAGATGAAAAATGTAATACCCGCCTGTACGTTTAATCTCGCTCAAATTGGTACACCTGATAAAATGAAGCTTGCAGATGAAGAGACATCTATGGGAAATATAGATTTCGATGAAGAACGGAAAAAGAATTTCAGAGCTTACATACCTTCTCAGCCTCTACAGGAACTGTCTTTTATTATAAAAGCCGGAAATTCGGAACATGAATATTCTCCCGCTAATAAACAGTTTGAACCTGGTAAAGCTTACAGTTATCAGATTGCTTCAAAACTTGTAGATTTGCCTTCATTGCCCAACTGCTATATGGTGAAGCCTGGTGGAGAAATTACTTTTCCCGTATTGAAAGCGTACGAAGTCTGGCGGCAGGAATCCTACTGCGGGAATCCGGATTTGTCCGGGACTTTGAGCGTATCATTGTTGTGGATGGACACAGAAGACCTTATTCCTGAGCAAGGTGTAATTTTAAGTAAAGACGGACAACAGGCAGATAAAAGTACGATTACTGTGAGAACATCTGCCGGCAAGCAAGGAAATGCTGTCATTGCAGTAAAAATCGGTAATGATACCCGTTGGGTATGGCATATTTGGGTAACAGATTACAATCCGGATGAACACACTTATGCCTATGACAACAATGGAGACGGGGTGACAGATTACTACTTTATGGACCGCAATTTAGGCGCCTTGACTGATGATGCAAACAATCCTAATTCCGTCGGTTGCTTTTATCAGGGAGGTAGAAATACCCCATTTCCCACTAGTTCTGTCACATTTCCCGGAGAAGGAGCATCCGTCGCGGATATCCAGTTGTTCGGACACAACGGAAATAAGCCGAAGATTAAAGTAGAAGCTATTTGGGGAGACGACCAAGGACAGTCTATTCGTCGTGTATTGAAAGATCCTCTGCTATTTATCTCTGCTAAAGGCGAGCCCTATAGTTGGGTGACTACTAATCCAAATGCCTCTAACGACCTTGCCGCTGACTTTTGGCCTAACAGTAAGACAAAGGAAAAGACTATTTATGACCCGTCGCCTGCGGGCTGGATGCTTCCCATCTACAAAAACGGGAAATCGCCTTGGGAGAATCTGCCGACTACGTATACTGAATATCTAGCTTCGGCAGGAACTGCATTCGGTAACTATCCTTTGGCAGGAAGATTAAAATTCGATGGCACTTTCCAATGGGCAACAAAGTCGGCAATGATTTATTGCGGAGAGTCTTCCTCCAATCTAAAGACTTATATGGTAATGCTTGCAAAAGACCAAAACAAAATAGATAATAATTATTATAGTCGTGCCAACGCTATGCCGGTACGCTGTGTGAAAATTGCAAAATAAACCGAATTAATTATATGGAATTATGAAAATAAAACAATTGATAATATTGTCATTTTGCCTGTGCGGCTTGGCAGCTTGTGAAGACATCTATAAAGGCGGTGAAAACCATCAGCAAACAGAAGTTGCCGTTTTGTTCAAGCCATCTATCACTTCTTATGACAAAGATGAAGTCGAAAAGTGGAAAGAAGGTGAAACGGTAGGTGTTTATATGATACGGAATAAAGCCGATTTTTCATTAGAGAATTCGATCAACCAAATTTTCAATAAAAAAATGCAAGTTCAGGCGGATGGCATGTTAAAGGTCTCCGGAGAAGAGCCTGCTTTTTTGTATCCGACAGATGCGACAAAGGTGGATTTTATTCTCTATGCACCATGGAATCCAAGTCTGGAAGAGAATGTACTACAACTTGACGTCCGGAATCAAGCAAAATCAGATTTTTGCGATTATCTTTACAGCAATAATGCTAAAAACAAGTATCGTACAACCACACCGGTAAAAGTGGTATTCAAACATGTTTTTGCGAAAATGATCTTTCATATTAGAAACGGTGAAGGTATTAGTGCGGAAGACCTGAAAGTGTTGAGACTGACTTGTTCTGATTTGCCGGCAATAGGGAAATTTTCTTTGGGAACTGCCGAAATGACAGAAATGGAAGCGGGAGATATCCCTGTTTCTGTTTCATCAGAAGGTTCTTATGGAGAATGTGTCTTACTTCCAAGTACGGGAAACGGGCTTCTACTATTTGATGTTGCCGGAAATCAGTATAGAAAAAAAATAGGGAACATGACATTTGAAATGGGAAAACAATATACCTTTGACATTGTGGTTTCTCTGCCCGGCATTGAAGTTAATTTAAAAGAGATTGAAGATTGGGATGTAGAAACTTTTTTATGATTAAAGAATATTTCTGAAAAACATTTTCGGGGGATAATACTTGTTAATAAATTATCCCCCAATGACCATGGCAATAAGGACAGTATATATAATACCTTAAATAACAAATGAAAGAAAAACATGTCATAGATGATTTTGAATTAGTCAATCGGATGCGGAAAAACGATCAACATGCCTTTTCCACTCTTTTTATTAAGTACCATTCTGACCTGTTGTTATACTGTGGGACTTTTATTGCAGACAGAAACGAATGCGAAGATATTATTCAAAGCATATTTTTGGAACTTTGGGAGAAAAGAACAGAATTGAGTATTGATACTTCTTTGAGAAGTTTTTTACTGAGAGCTGTACGGCATGACTGCTATGATGCAATCAAGCATCGTAGAATAGTTGAAAGTCATATAGCTTATGTACTTGAATGTTCTACTGCAACCAATTGGGATGTAGATCATTATGTAAGCTATTCTGAGCTAGAGACACAAATAAATACATTGTTGGAACAATTTGATAAAAAGTCTGTCGATGTGTTTCGTATGAGTCGTTTCCAATCTATTAAATATGATGATATCGCAAGAGAAATGAACGTATCAAGAAGAACCGTTGAGGTACGCGTTGGAAATGTATTGAAATACCTTAGAGATAACCTGAAAGACTTATGGCCTTTGTGACTTATTTTATTAATTATCTAACAATATAATAGATTAAATAATGGATCAACAAGAATACATAGATGAACTGATTATAAAGTGTTTGTCAGGCGAAGCGGGAGTTGATGAATCTAAAGAGTTGTCTCGTTGGATGGATGCGGACAAGGAGCATTTGGCTTATTTCCTGAAGATGAAGAATATCTGGGATATCTCTCATCCTGCTTTTGATATTGAAAGCATTCAACCTCAGTACCGGCTGGAACAACTCTTAGAGAAAATAAAAGGAAGGCAAAGAAGAAATCGGCTTGAAATTTTCGTCAGAACTTGGCAACGGATAGCTGCTTTCATAGCTGTTCCATTGCTTCTTTCGACTTTCTATTTGGGATATCTTCAGAAGAAAGAATCGACAAATCACGTCTGGCAAGAACTGAATGCCTTATATGGCACACGAACTAAAGCAGTGTTACCTGATGGTAGTGTAGTTTGGATGAACGGTGGTAGTACATTGCGTTATCCGCTTCCTTTCGAAGGTAAAAAGCGCGATGTCGAGTTGAAAGGTGAGGGCTATTTTCAAATAGCTCCTGATAAAAAACGTCCATTCATTGTACATACGCCTCGTCTTGATATTGAAGCTTTGGGAACGGAATTTAATGTCTATAGTTATGATAGTGACAGTTTGACGCAAGTTACATTGGTCACAGGCAGTGTATGTGTTTCGTCCAAAGAACGTCGAATTCTTATGAATCCGAATGAACGTATCGTTTACAATCACCGCAACAAAGATTATCAATTATATTTGGGTAATCCTGAAAAATGGTGTTCATGGAAGCAGGGAGAATTAGTTTTCCGCAATGAACCGTTGCAGGATATTTTTAAACGGTTAAGTCAAATGTATAACATCAGTTTCCAATTGGATGAAATGAGTAAAAATCTGATCTGTCATGCAACTTTTAAAGATGAATCATTGGATAGGATTTTGCACTTATTGGAAAAAACTATGTCAATAGAGTGTCAATATCTTAAGAATGGAAGTAGCGATCATACTGAAAAACAATATGTTAAAATCAGCTGTAAAAAAAGAAATTAATAAATTATGAAGAAATATTATCTGTTGTGCGTCATGACATTTACTGCGATAAGTTCAATTTTCGCTCAGAAACAATACACTCTTACATCTCCTGACGAAAATCTGCAGACAAATGTGTATGTAGGAGAAAAAATTGAGTACCAAATTCAAAATAAAGGAAAAATTTTATTGGAAAATTCTCCGATAGCACTGACACTCGTTAATGGAAACACATGGGGAGAACAACCCAAAGTCATTAAAGCGAATCATTATGAGAAAAAAGGCAATATTGTTTCTCCTTTTTACCGTGCAGATTCAATAACCGAAAACTATAAGTCGCTTGTGCTTCGCTTTAAAGGAGATTTCAGTATCGAGTTTAGAGCCTACAACGATGGAATAGCGTATCGCTTCATTAATCACTCCAAACAACCTTTCTGCATCAAAAATGAGACGGTAGAGTACCATTTTCCTGATAATTATCAAGTCACAGTTCCTTATGTTAGGGAAAATGAAGGAAATATAGAAGCACAATTCTTTAATTCATTTGAAAATGTGTATGAAACCACATCGCTTACAGGCTATAACCCTAAACGTCTGAGTTTTCTGCCACTATTGGTCGATACGGGCACCGGAGTAAAAATGTGCATTACTGAGACCAATCTGGAGAATTATCCGGGACTCTATATGAATATTTCCCAAATACATCCACATACAATGGTGGGAGTCTTTGCCCGTTATCCAAAGTACGTAAAGCAAGGTGGTCATAATAATCTGCAATTACTCGTTACGGAACGTGAACAGTATATAGCAGAGGTGAATGGAGCGCGAACCTTTCCTTGGCGAATTATTGCTATAGCTCAAAAGGATACAGATTTAGCTGCATCAGACTTGAGTTTCTTATTGGCAGAGCCGTCCCGTATTTCAGATATCTCATGGATAAAACCGGGAAAGGTGGCTTGGGAGTGGTGGAATGCGCTTAATTTGGCTGATGTAGAATTTCGTGCTTGGAAAAATACGGATACGTACAAATACTATATTGATTTTGCCGCATCAAAAAATATAGAATATATAATATTAGATGAAGGATGGGCCGAAAACGGTAAAGCGAATTTAATGTGCGTTGTTCCTGAAATTGATTTGAAAGCTTTAATAGATTATGCAGCTACAAAGAAAGTTGGCATTATACTCTGGGCGGGTTATTATGCTTTTCATCGGGATATGGAACAAGTGTGCAAGTACTATTCCAAGTTGGGAGTAAAGGGCTTTAAAGTGGACTTTATGGACCGGGATGACCAAAAAATGACAGCCTTTAATTATCAGGCAGCTCAAGTAACTGCCAAATACAAACTATTACTTGATTTACATGGGACACATAAACCTGCGGGGCTAAACCGAACCTACCCTAATGTACTGAATTTTGAAGGTGTACATGGATTGGAGCAGATGAAATGGAACGATATCAGTAAGGACCAGATGAAATATGATGTTACCATTCCTTTCATTCGCCAGTTAGCCGGTCCCATGGACTACACGCAGGGAGCTATGCTGAATGCAACCAAAAAAGATTTTTACCCTTGCTATTTCAAACCTATGAGTCAAGGAACCAGATGCCACCAGTTGGCTCTTTATATGATTTTAGACTCACCGTTGAACATGCTTTGCGATTCTCCTACTCATTACAACAAAGAAATAGAATGTACAGAATTTATCGCTTCCATTCCTACAGTATGGAATGAAACAAGAATTATTGACGGAGAAGTAGGTGAATGGATTATAACTGCCCGGCGTAATAATTCCATATGGTATGTAGGAGGAATCACAAACTGGACATCGCGTGATGTAAAATTAGATCTCTCTTTTTTACCGCAAGGAAAATATAAAATAGAAATCTTCAAAGATGGAATCAATGCAGACCGCAATGCAACGGACTATAAGAAAGATTTTTTTGTAACAGAGGATATTACAAAAATACATAAGCTTCATTTAGCACCAGGAGGTGGATTTGCGATGAAGATAGAGGGCTACTTACCTTAATTTGATATAGATAACTCAAGCAATTATAATTCCACTTTTTAATGACAATAGTTCGTTAAGTTTTGAATTAACAATAAAATATTAAGTCAAGTCGAACCGATTCATTATATTAAGGGTTCCTACATCCTGAAAAAAATGAATCTGAACGAACTTGACCAATATAGTGAGATAATCATCGGCTTGCTGAATAAATCGGCGGTAAAGATAAACAATAGTTCGTTAAATTTTAAATTAACATTTAACGAACTATTGTATACAGGAACAGCCAAATAAGATATTACCGGATTCTGACAAGATTAGGTAATGTCTTATTTTATAATGAGGAAAATTGTTACCTTTGTATATATCTTATATTTACAATTAAGATTAAACCTAATTTTTCGCTTATGAAAATAGTTAAGGCTACCTACATCGTTATATTATTCATTACCGGACTATTAGCCGGAGTGTTCTTCTCATCCTCTGTTTCCGCCCAAGAAATTTCGGGAACCTGGCACGGAAAACTTTCCCTTCCCACCGGTTCATTGACTATTGTATTCCACATCAGTCAAACGGAACAAGGCGCTTATGTGACCACACTGGACAGTCCCGACCAAGGAGCCAACGGTATCAAGACACAGACCACTTCTTTCAATGATTCTACTTTAATTATCCAGATACCTGTGATTCATGCTTCGTACAAAGGAAAGCTGAACAGTGATAACACAATCAACGGAACATTTACACAAGGAATGCCCCTTCCGTTGAATCTGGTAAAGGGAGAAGCCAGCCGTCCCAAGCGTCCGCAGGAGCCTCAACCGCCTTTCCCTTACAGAAGTGAAGAAGTCACCGTGAGGAATGAACGCGATGGAATTAACCTTGCCGGAACATTGACTCTTCCCGAAAAAGGAACTAAGTTTCCGGCAGTGGTAATGGTGACGGGAAGCGGTGCGCAGAACCGGGATGAAGAAATCATGGGACACAAACCTTTCTTTGTCATCGCCGATTATCTGACCCGAAACGGAATTGCTGTACTTAGATGTGATGACAGGGGTACTGCCGCTTCACAAGGTACTCACGCAACAGCTACCAATGAGGATTTTGCCACAGATACGGAAGCAATGGTGAATTATCTGCGCAGCAGAAAAGAAATAAATGCAAAGAAAATCGGAATTATCGGACATAGCGCAGGAGGAATCATTGCATTCATCGTTGCTAAAAAGGACCTATCCATTGCATTTGTCGTTTCATTGGCAGGAGCCGGTGTAAGAGGCGACAGTCTGATGCTGAAGCAGGTAGAGCTAATCTCTAAATCCCAGGGAATGCCGGATGCCGTCTGGCAAGGGATGAAGCCTTCAATACGGAACAGATATGCCATACTGCAACAAACAGACAAAACTCCCGAAGAGTTGCAGAAAGAACTGTATGCAGACGTCACAAAAACAATGTCTCCCGAACAATTGAAAGACCTAAATACCATCCAGCAGATATCTGCACAAATCAGTTCGATGACTTCTCCATGGTATCTTCATTTTATGAGATATGACCCAGGCCAGGATTTGAAGAAACTAAAATGTCCGGTTCTGGCTCTGAACGGAGAAAAGGATATTCAAGTGGATGCCGCCATGAATCTTGCTGCCATTCAGGAAAGAATCACCGGAAATGGAAACAAAAATGTAACAGTCAAAGCCTATCCGAACTTAAATCATCTGTTTCAGACTTGCGAAAAAGGAACATTGGCTGAATACGGGCAGTTGGAAGAAACAATCAATCCGGAAGTCTTGAAAGATATCATTGAATGGATAAGGAAACAATAAGTCTATTAATGATATTACTTAGCAAGTACACATTTCTCAATATCACATTCTTTTCTTGCTAATTCTTGCAAATTCTTCAAATATTTGCAAGAATTGGAAAGAAAGTAAATGGCTACAATTTACATATACTACATAAATCTCCCGTCATCAGCTTACACCAACATTGTCTAATTTGATTTAAATCAAAATCCATCTCATCGAACTCACCCTGAAAGATTTTGTTTTACCTTTGCAGCCAAAACAAATAAGCGGCAAATAATAGTAAGGTAAAAAGGTAACAGGTATTAAGGTAAAGTTTTGTATGAAGAAGAGTCTTATTGCATTGGCGTTCGGCACACTGGGATTAGGTATTGCCGAATTTGTAATGATGGGAATTTTGCCCGATGTGGCAAAAGATTTAGGTATTAGTATTCCTACCGCAGGGCATTTCATTTCTGCTTATGCATTAGGCGTCTGTGTCGGTGCACCTGTATTGACACTGGCTCGCAAATATCCGCTAAAACATATTCTGTTAGTATTAGTTACCTTAATTATGATAGGTAATATCTGTGCGGCTATGGCTCCCAATTACTGGGTGTTGCTCGCTGCCCGTTTTATCTCCGGCTTGCCTCATGGTGCATACTTCGGAGTAGGCTCTATTGTTGCAGAGAAACTAGCCGACAAGGGTAAAGGTTCGGAAGCCGTCTCCATCATGATTGCAGGAATGACCATTGCCAACCTGTTTGGTGTACCTTTGGGCACTTCCCTAAGTACCATGCTTTCCTGGCGTGCCACTTTCCTGCTGGTCGGTATCTGGGGAATTGTTATCCTATATTACATCTGGCGATGGGTTCCGCATGTAGAAGGCTTAAAAGATACCGGCTTTAAAGGACAATTCCGCTTTCTTAGAACTCCGGCTCCGTGGCTGATTCTCGGTGCTACGGCACTAGGTAATGGCGGTGTATTCTGCTGGTATAGCTACATCAATCCGATGCTTACCAATGTGTCCGGCTTCTCCGCAGAAAGCATTACGCCTTTAATGATCCTTGCCGGCTTCGGTATGGTAGTGGGAAACCTGATTAGCGGACGTCTCTCCGACCGCTACACCCCCGGAAAAATAGGGACTGCCGCTCAAGCACTTATCTGTATTATGTTATTGCTCATTTTCTTCCTTTCTCCCTATAAATGGGCAGCAGCCCTGTTGATGTGCCTTTGTACGGCAGGACTGTTCGCTGTATCCAGTCCGGAGCAGATATTAATTATCCGCGTATCAAAAGGAGGAGAAATGCTGGGAGCAGCCTGCGTGCAGGTTGCATTCAATCTCGGAAATGCCATCGGTGCTTATGCAGGCGGACTGGCTGTTAGTGGTGGATACCGTTATCCGTCCCTGGCGGGTGTACCATTCGCCCTAATTGGATTTACTTTATTCCTGATTTTCTATAAGAAATATCAGGCAAAATATTAAAACTCTGCCAAAATGCCTATCTTTGCAGTCAGATTATCGATAACTAAATAAAAACGAAATAGATAAATGGCATTGCAATGTGGTATTGTAGGACTACCGAACGTGGGTAAGTCGACACTTTTCAACTGTTTGTCGAATGCGAAAGCACAGGCGGCAAATTTCCCTTTCTGTACAATTGAACCCAATGTAGGTGTAATCACTGTTCCTGACGAACGTCTGCACGCACTCGCTGAATTGGTGCACCCCCAACGAATTGTTCCTACAACTGTAGAAATCGTAGATATCGCCGGACTGGTGAAAGGCGCAAGCAAAGGTGAAGGACTGGGAAACAAGTTCCTTGCCAATATCCGTGAGACAGATGCAATTATCCACGTACTCCGTTGCTTCGATGACGACAATGTGACACACGTAGACGGAAGCGTAAATCCCGTCCGCGACAAAGAAATCATTGACTACGAACTTCAATTGAAAGACCTGGAAACCATCGAAAGCCGTATCCAGAAAGTACAGAAACAAGCACAGACGGGCGGAGACAAAGCTGCAAAGTTAGCTTACGATGTACTCGTTCAATATAAAGACGCATTGGAACAGGGAAAATCTGCACGTACAGTGACTTTTGAAACAAAAGACGAACAAAAGATTGCTCACGAACTGTTCTTATTGACCAGTAAACCGGTAATGTATGTCTGCAATGTTGATGAAGCAAGCGCAGTAAACGGAAATAAATACGTAGATATGGTACGCGAAGCCGTAAAAGACGAGAATGCTCAAATCCTGATTGTCGCAGCCAAAACAGAAGCGGACATCGCCGAACTGGAAACGTATGAAGACCGTCAAATGTTCCTTGCCGAAGTAGGCTTGGAAGAATCGGGCGTAGCACGTCTTATCAAATCTGCTTACAAACTCCTGAATCTCGAAACATATTTCACTGCCGGTGTACAAGAAGTACGTGCCTGGACATACGAAAAAGGATGGAAAGCTCCTCAATGTGCCGGAGTGATCCACACCGATTTTGAAAAAGGCTTTATCCGTGCCGAAGTTATCAAATACGATGATTATATCAAATACGGCTCGGAAGCAGCTGTGAAAGAAGCCGGAAAACTGGGTGTGGAAGGAAAAGAATATGTGGTGCAGGATGGCGACATCATGCATTTCCGTTTCAACGTGTGATTATCGGTAACTACCGACGACTTATTAATTACTAATTCGCTAACAATATGAAATATCTCATTGCAGGAACGGGAGGTGTAGGCGGCAGTATCGCAGGATTCTTGTCGCTGGCAGGCAAAGATGTAACTTGTATTGCCCGTGGAGCTCATTTGCAGTCGATTCAAACGAACGGTTTGAAACTGAAGTCGGATTTAAAGGGTGAACATACGCTCCGAATCCCGGCAACTACGGCTGAAGAATTTAGCGAGAAAGCAGATGTGATATTTGTATGTGTGAAAGGTTATTCGGTCGATTCCATCGTAGAACTGATAAAAAGAGCAGCACACAAAGACACGGTTGTCATCCCTATTCTGAATGTATATGGCACAGGGCCGCGCATACAGAAGCTAGTTCCGGATGTCACCGTTCTCGACGGCTGCATCTATATCGTAGGCTTCTTATCCGGCACCGGAGAAATCACCCAAATGGGAAAAATATTCCGTCTGGTATATGGTGCTCATCACGGCACGGTTGTGAAGCCCGGATTGCTGGAAGCCATCCAACAAGACTTGCAGGAAGCAGGCATAAAGGTAGACCTGTCACCAGACATCAACCGGGATACGTTTATCAAATGGTCGTTTATCTCTGCAATGGCCGTAACGGGTGCTTACTACGACGTTCCGATGGGAGAAGTACAGAAACCGGGAAAGATACGGAATACATTTATCGGACTTTCTACGGAAAGCGCTGCCTTAGGAAAGAAACTAGGCGTCGAATTTCCCGAAGACCCAGTCAGCTACAACCTGAAAGTGATTGACAAGCTCGACCCCGAAAGTACCGCTTCTATGCAAAAAGACCTGGCACGCGGACACGACTCGGAAATACAAGGATTGCTCTTCGACATGATTGCAGCAGCCGAAGAACAGGGAATAGATATACCGACCTACCGGATGGTTGCGGAGAAATTCAAAAAATCTAATCATTAACATTAATCCAATATAGAATGAATACCATGCTATTATCCATCAACTGGAACCCGAATCCCGAACTATTCAACCTGTTCGGCATTTCTATCCGTTATTACGGATTACTGTGGGCAGTAGGAATATTCTTTGCTTATGTGGTTGTTCACTACCAGTACCGGGATAAAAAGATAGAGGAAAAGAAGTTTGACCCGCTTTTCTTTTACTGTTTCTTTGGTATTCTGATTGGTGCCCGCCTGGGACACTGTCTGTTCTATGATCCGGGATACTACTTGTCTCATTTTTGGGAAATGATTCTTCCTATCAAATTCATGCCGGACGGAAACTGGAAATTTACCGGATATGAAGGACTTGCCAGCCACGGCGGTACATTAGGATTGATAATCGCCCTTTGGCTATATTGCCGCAAGACGAAGCTCCATTATATGGACGTGCTGGATATGATTGCCGTAGCTACTCCAATCACCGCCTGCTTCATCCGCCTTGCCAACCTGATGAACTCCGAAATCATCGGCAAACCGTCTGATGTACCTTGGGCATTCGTTTTCGAGCGTGTAGATATGCAACCCCGTCATCCGGGACAGCTCTACGAAGCCATTGCTTATCTTATCCTGTTCTTCATCATGCTTTACTTATATAAGAATTACAGCAAGAAACTGCATCGCGGCTTCTTCTTCGGCCTTTGTCTGACTTATATCTTCACCTTCCGCTTTTTCATCGAATTCCTAAAAGAAAATCAGGAAGATTTTGAAAACAGCATGATGTTCAATATGGGACAATGGTTAAGCGTTCCGTTTATCATAATAGGCGTCTATTTCATGTTCTTTTATGACAAGAAAAAAAAGAAAATAGCCTAAATCAAAAAAAGAGGGATTAGCGGTTCAAACATCGCTAATCCCTTTTTTTTATCAATAAAACAAATGCCATTTCCCTAATGTCAGGACAATAATCGAAAACATATCCTAAGACATTATATACATTTTCAGCTTATTTCCCCCTGACTATCTTCTTAATATCATTCAGTTTATTCAACGCTTCAATAGGAGTAAGATTATTCACATCAAGATTCAATATCTCATCGCGAATCTGACAGAGAATCGGATCGTCCAACTGGAAGAAGCTTAACTGCATACCTCCACGATTCTCGCTCACTTCTGCCAACGGTTTACCTGCTATGCCCTGTTGGCGATTATCAGATTCAAGCTGTTTCAATATCTCATTTGCACGTTTCACAATGCTTTTCGGCATACCGGCCATCTTTGCTACATGAATACCGAAAGAGTGTTCACTACCGCCACGTTCCAGTTTACGAAGAAAGATTACTTTGTTATCAACTTCTTTCACCGATACATTATAATTCTTGATACGCTTGAAAGATTTCTCCATCTCATTCAATTCATGATAATGCGTAGCAAATAATGTACGTGCTTTTGCTTTGGGATGTTCATGGATATACTCTACAATTGCCCAGGCAATGGAAATACCATCATAAGTAGAAGTACCACGACCCAATTCGTCAAATAATACCAGACTCCGGGAAGAAACATTATTCAGGATATCAGCCGCTTCATTCATCTCTACCATAAATGTAGATTCACCGACTGATATATTATCGCTCGCTCCTACACGGGTAAATATCTTATCAACTAAACCGATATGCGCACTTTCCGCAGGAACAAACGAGCCGATTTGAGCCAATAGCGTAATCAACGCCGTCTGACGCAAGAGTGCCGACTTACCGGCCATGTTCGGACCTGTAATAATAATAATCTGCTGTGTATCGCTGTCCAGCATTACATCATTGGCAATATACTTCTCACCTATCGGAAGTTGTTTTTCTATTACCGGGTGACGTCCCTGACGAATATCCAGTACGTCATTATCCTCAATAATCGGACGGATATAACGATTCTCACGGGCCACATTGGCAAATGACAACAAGCAGTCCAGACGTGCAATCTGATTCGCATTAATCTGTATCTGTGGAATAAACTCCATCAATGCCTGTACTAAGTCCGTATATAGCTGCGTTTCCAGAATCAGAATCTTATCTTCCGCTCCCAAAATCTTTTCTTCATATTCCTTTAGTTCCTGCGTGATATAACGTTCCGCATTAACCAGCGTCTGTTTACGAATCCACTCTTTAGGAACTTTATCTTTATGGACATTACGGACTTCGATATAATAACCGAATACGTTATTATAAGCCACTTTCAAACTCGGAATACCCGTCTCCTCGCTCTCCCGCTGCTGTATCTTTAGCAGATAATCTTTTCCTGAATAGGAGATTTGCCGCAATTCATCCAAGTCTGCGTTCACACCATCTTGAATCACTCCACCTTTATTTATCAGTAAAGGAGGATCATTTTTAATCTCTTTGGCAATCCGGTCACGAATAGAAATACAAAGATTCAGCTGTTCGCCAATACGATTCAAACTCGCATTATCAGCTTCCATACATGCCTGTTTTATCGGCTCAATAGCTTGTAAAGCTACCTTCAACTGAACGACTTCACGGGGCGACACACGTCCTACAGCCACTTTGGAAATAATACGTTCCAAATCTCCTATTAAATGCAACTGTTCTTCAATCAGTTCCTTAAAATCAGGTTGGCGGAAGAAATATTCCACTACATTCAAGCGTTCATTGATCGGTTTCTCATCCTTTAAGGGAAAAACCATCCAGCGTTTCAACAGACGAGCTCCCATTGGGCTGATCGTTCTGTCGATCACATTGAGCAGGCTACTTCCGCCATCATTCATATTACCAATCAACTCAAGGCTACGCACCGTAAACTTATCCAGACGGACGTATTTATCTTCTTCAATACGCGCCAATGAAGTGATGTGACCAATTTGCGTATGCTGCGTCATTGTCAAATACTGCAAAATAGCACCGGAAGCAATGATGCCATTCTTCAAATGCTCCACTCCGAAACCTTTCAGATTCTTCGTTTCAAAGTGTTTCAGCAGTTTCTCACGGGCAGTCGTTTCTGTAAATACCCAGTCGTCCAGCTCGAACGTGAAGAACTTATTACCGAAATTACCTTCAAACATCAGGCGTTTGCCACGTTCAAAAAGAATCTCTTTAGGGGCAAAGTTATTCAACAACTTGTCTATATAATCAAAAGGTCCTTCTGCAGTAAGAAATTCACCGGTAGAAATATCGAGAAAGGCAACTCCACAGGAAGCTTTTCCGAAATGAACGGCAGCCAGAAAGTTATTCTCTTTATAGTTCAGTACATTATCATTGATAGAAACACCGGGAGTAACCAATTCGGTAATGCCACGCTTCACCAACTTCTTCGTCATTTTCGGGTCTTCCAACTGGTCACAGATAGCGACACGTTTTCCGGCGCGAACCAGTTTCGGAAGATATGTATCAAGGGCATGATGAGGAAAACCTGCCATCTCGATAGTTTTTCCTTTCCCATTGGCACGTTTTGTCAGTGTGATTCCTAAAATTTCGGCTGCAACGATGGCATCCGTAGAATATGTTTCATAAAAGTCACCGCAACGAAACAGCATCACTGCATCCGGATGTTTTGCCTTCAAATCCAGAAACTGTTTCATCATCGGGGTGAGGACGATCTCTTCTTCGTTCACGGGTGTCTCCTTTTCTTTTTTGTTGAGTATATAATGAATTATCCTTGCAAAGATAGCGGTTTTTCGGCAGAGAATCAACGGTATGCTCCGATTCAATTTTCAAAATTAATGTTACATACCTTGAAAAAAGGAGAGTTTATTTCTTAATAAGTAGGAGAAAACTATTAAAACATGTTATAAAACATGTTATTTTTCTTGGATAATTTGCTATTTTCCCAAGAGTCCGTATCTTTGCAATGTGTTTTTCATAGTATTAGATTTAAGGTTA
>ENA-OPMG01000373-OPMG01000373.1-human-gut-metagenome-genome-assembly--contig:-NODE-373-length-33015-cov-10.962985_pt1 | contig 33015 bp, 18 predicted proteins | sample MGYA00241522_ERZ501741 | MGnify/ENA primary metagenome ERZ501741 (study PRJEB25962, sample SAMEA2042616) | human gut metagenome | biome: human gut; feature: human-associated habitat; material: faeces...
ATTATTATAAATGGCATGAGGTAGCAGTGAGTTCGGTAGTATAGCGACTGTTTTCTTACTATATGTTTTTTGAAAAATATCTGTCACACTGTCATATGACTTTTCAATACCTTGTTATACAGTGTATTAAATTTGTGATGAATACTGTGACAGATAAAAAAAGTGTCACCCTTCTGTCACACAGAAACGGATGAAGTAGTTCTCTCGATGAGCTGTTTCATGCAGATAACCTATGTGGTTAACAGGGTGTTCCAACGTGTGGAACAGTTGATTCCACCATCAGAAACAACTTGTTTTATACTATTGGAACTCCTTGTTTCACATGGGGAAATAAGGAGTTCCATCAGACAGGCTCCTTTGTTCCTCTCAAGAAATGAGGAAGATAAAGAGTATCCGTTTCGAGAACCTGATGATAAACGGTAAGGTGATGTCGGCATGATATGCCCGAAAGGCCCCAATGGTATAAGATTCCGGATTGGGCAGGTATCTTTGTGGAAGAGCATATGGAGAATGTAACATTTGTGAAATAAGAAATAAGGGTAATTATTTAAGTGGAATAATTCTTTAAGAGCAATCCTTTTTCGTATCTTTGTCCATTGAAAATGAATAAATTATATTCTTATGGAATTACAAGATAGATATATCCGTTTTGATTGGGCAGTCAAACGCCTGTTGCGTCATAAAGCCAATTTTGGTGTGCTCGAAGGGTTCCTTACGGTGCTGATAGGTGATGATATCCATATAGTGGAGATTCTGGAAAGCGAGGGTAATCAGCAAACGGAGGAAGATAAGTTCAACCGGGTTGATATCAAGGCTCTTAATAGTAAAAATGAGATTGTTATCATCGAGATCCAAAATACCCGTGAACTGTATTATTTGGAGCGTATCCTGTATGGAGTAGCCAAGGCCATTACGGAGCATATCTCATTGGGTGAAACTTATTATAAAGTTAAAAAGATATATTCCATCAGTATCCTTTATTTCGATATCGGTTATGGAACTGATTATCTTTATCATGGGCAGAATATATTTAAAGGGGTGCATACGGGAGATTTCCTGCAGGTCAGTACCCGGGAGAAGGATGCTATTGTGCCTCGTATGCCTTCCGAAATTTATCCTGAGTATTTCCTTATCCGTGTGAATGAGTTTAATAAGGTGGCCATGACTCCCCTTGAGGAATGGATAGAATATTTGAAGACGGGTATTATCCGTCCTGACACGACAGCTCCCGGATTGGGGGAGGCACGTGAAAAATTGAAATATTATTCAATGACCCCTCAGGAACGTCATGCTTACGATGAACATCTCAGCGCTTTAATGATTCAGAATGATGTTCTTGATTCTGCCAAGTTGGAAGGAAAGATAGAAGGGCGTATGGAAGGGCGTATGGAGGGTCGCGAAGAAGGTCGTGCGGAAGGTCGCGAAGAAGGCATTAAGGAAGGTGTCGTTCGCAATGCCCGGAGGATGAAAGAAAAAGGGCTCTCTATAGAGGATATTATGGAAATTACAGGATTGACATTGGAAGAGGTTCATCAGTTGTAATTCTTGTTCGGTTAAAAAGATCCACAGGTATCCTCATGAGGTATCTGTGGATTTTTATTTTAATGAATGAGGTGTTGAGTGAATATCGTGAGTGGAGCGTATTAAAAAGAAAATATTCATTTAAACATATAGCTTGATGAGGAAATTAGTATTTGCTTTATTGTTATTGTGCAGTGCTTTGTTTGCTACTGCCCAAGAATGGCAATGGTCCGTACGGCTAAAAGGATTCATCTCTTCCGAAACTGGCAAAGAACCGACTGCCTTCCTGTGGATACCTTCCGATTGTCATCAGTTGCGTGCCGTAATGGTAGGAAAGCACAATATGAGTGAGGAAACCCTGTTCGAGATGCCGCGTTTCCGGGAAGCATTGTCCCGGATGGGAATCGGACTGGTATGGATCACTCCCGGAATCGACCAGCAATGGGATGTGACAAAGGGAACGCAAGAGATTTTCAATCGGATGATGAATGACCTGGCGGAAGTCAGCGGCTATTCTGAGTTGGAACATATACCTGTAGTTCCTGTCGGTCATTCGGCAATGGCCACTTATCCGTGGAATTTTGCCGCTTGGAATCCTGAACGGACATTGGCTGTCATTTCTTTGCATGGAGATGCTCCCCGTACCAACCTGTGTGGCTATGGCGGGGAGAATCTGGAGTGGGGTAGGACACGTAATATAGATGGTATTCCGGGATTGATGATTGAAGGAGAATATGAATGGTGGGAGGCGCGGGTGAACCCTGCTTTGGCATTTCGGATGATGTATCCCGAAAGTTGTATTTCATTTTTGTGTGATACGGGACGTGGACATTTTGATGTGGCCGGGCAGACTGCTGATTATATTGCTTTGTTTCTGCGAAAAGCGTTGGAATACCGTTTGTCCGGACATCCTTCTTTGAATGAGCCTGTCCGTTTGAAAAAACTGAATCCGGAAGAAGGGTGGTTGGCCGAGCGTTGGCGTCCGGAGCAGAAGGACAGGGCTAAGGCGGCTCCTTATCGGGACTATAAAGGAGATAAGCACGATGCATTTTGGTATTTTGATAAAGAAATGGCCGGACTGACCGAAGCCCGCTATGCAAAATATAAAGGTAAGCAGATGCAATATCTTGGATTTATGCAGAGAGGCCGGTTGGTTAAATATGATGCCGGACAACATGCCGGAGTGATTGCCGCTTTCCGGCCGGAAGCCGATGGTCTGACTTTTCACGTAAAAGGGGTGTATACGGACTCTTTACGCTCCTCACTGATAAAGGAACATGCTCATGGCGGAATTGAAGTTACTCGTATTTGCGGTCCGGTGGCAAAGGTGAATGATACTACTTTTACCGTGCGTTTTTATAGAATGGGAATGGATAATCCGAAGCGTACCGGAGATATCTGGCTGTTGGCCGCTAATGAGGGTGACAGTAGATATAAGAGTGCGGTACAACAATTCAATATTCGTATTCCTTATCGGAATACAGAGGGAAAACGCCAATATATACTTTTTCCGGGGATAGAAGATGTGAGGGAAGGAGTGGAATCAGTTTCTCTTGAAGCTGTTTCTGATTGTGGATTGCCCATATATTATTATGTAAAGGAAGGCCCTGCGGAATTACAAGATAACAGGCTGGTCTTTACGAAAATTCCTCCCCGCAGTAAATTTCCGGTGAAAGTCACCGTTGTAGCCTGGCAGTACGGGATTGCCGGACAGGTACAGACGGCTGAACCGGTGGAACGCAGTTTTTTTATAACGAAATAGTCAGCTCCGCGTTGAGTCTTTATTTCTTCTCTTTCGTATTGAATGATATAAAGGGAGAAGTTGCGATTTGTTATTATCATAATTCAGTAAATACCATGAAAAAGAAGCTGATGACTTGTCTTTATCTATGTCTTTCTGTCATCCATGTTTTTGCTCAAACGAAGGAGCACGGGAGGACGGGAGAATTTAATATTCTGGATTTCGGAGCCACCCGTGATACTATGATGGTGCATACGAAAGCTATCAATGAAGCGATTGAAAGCTGTTACAGGCAGGGTGGCGGAAGAGTGGTTATTCCTCCGGGTAAATTTAAGACAGGTACTATTTTTCTGAAAGATAATGTAGAACTTCATTTGGATAACGGTGCCTGCCTTTATGCCAGTGAGGATTATGCTGATTTTCCTATTCAGCCGAGAGCAGTTTACCGCTCTTTGAAAGATGCAGGCGGATGGTCGGCGTTGATTTATGCGGTGGGGGCTAGGAATATAGCCGTTACGGGCAAAGGCGTAATTGATGGGAGAGGAAAGGGCAGAAAAGGGCGTGTGGGCGGAGTACCGGGTGATGCCGACGGCAGGCCGCGCAATATCCTTTTTATTTCATGTAAAGGGGTACGTATCTCAGGTATCAGTATGAGGAATTCAGCCTTGTGGAATCAACATTATCTGGATTGTGAAGATGTTATTGTAGAGCATATCCATGTTTTCAACCATTGTAATGGTAATAATGACGGTATAGATATTGACGGTTGTCGCAGGTTTATCTTGTCTGATAGTGTCATCGATTCGGACGATGACGGAATCGTGTTGAAAAGTACGGGGCTGGCTCCTTGTGAAGATGTCGTTATTAATAATTGTATTGTCAGCAGCTTTGCCAATGCTATAAAATGTGGCACCGAATCGACCGGAGGATATAAGAATATTGTCATTTCTAATTGTATTGTTAAACCGAGTTGCAATAAAGGGGACCGCATTATAAAATCTACTCCAAGCGGTATTACGGCTATTTCTTTGGAGGTGGTGGATGGTGGAATAATGGATGGCGTGTCTATTGACAATATCGTAATTGAGGGTACGGAATGTCCTTTGTATGTCCGTTTGGCGAATAGAGGCCGGAAATATATAGATGAGGCTCCGGTTCCTCCAATAGGAAAAATGAGAAATATACAGATTAGTAATGTAACCGCTTATGATACCGGTAATTTTTGTTCTTCCATAACGGGGATTCCCGGTGGTGAGATAGAGAATATTTATTTGAGCAATGTTCGCTTTCTAAATAAAGGCGGGCTTGTAGCAGGAAATTGCCGTACGGCGAATGATATGCAAGGGAAACGGCATGATACTGCCGGAAATGTATTTCGGGACCAATATTGGTCTTCCCATCGGGAAGTGAAAGAGGATGAGAAAGGTTATCCGCAACCTACTGTATGGGGGAATCTGCCGAGTTATGGACTGTTTATCAGAAATGTGAGAAGTATAGCTGTGGACAATGCCACCTTTCAATCGGAAAAGCCTGATCCCAGGATACCGGTAATTGCCGTTAATGTAGGGAACTTGTCGCTTGACCGGATACAAGTCAACGACATTTCTTCCGCCGGTGTACTTTTGGATAATGTCAGGACGGCGGATGTAGACAGACGGTTGAGGAAAAGCGGAAAGTGATTTTCTATGTCGTTAAACAATAATTAAACCAACAGAAATATGAAACGGATATATGTATGTCTATTGATTTTTTTATGCTTTGCTTTTGTACAGGCGCAAAAGATAAAACACCCTGCTTTGCTTTATACTCCGGAGCGCATTCAGCAGGTGAAACAACGGATTGTAAATGATTTAAAGATGGCTGAGGCATGGGCTTCTATAAAGAAGACGGCAGATGAACAGTTACAGAAAAAGAATCTAAGCAAGGCGGATTACCTGGCTTTGGCTTATTTGATGACAGATGAAAAAAAATACGCTGACAAATTGAAAGAGATTTTATTGGATGTCATTAAGGAGGATACGTGGGGCAGTGAAGAAATGCTGGCGCGTATCCCTGTCTGGAGAGCGGATTTGGGACTGGCACATAAGGCTTACCTTTCTGCCATAGCCTATGATGCTGTTTATAATGACCTTTCAAGTTCCGAGAGGAAAGAAATAGCGGAAGGATTGAAACGGTTGGCCCTTGACCCGTGTCTGGGGGACTGGGTGCTGGAGCCGGCACGTATTCATTCGTTGAATTCGATGGGACATAACTGGTGGACTTCTTGTGCCTGCATGGGCGGCATACTGGCCTTGAGTTTACAAAACGAATTGCCGGAGGCAAAGCAAGGAGCGGAGGTGGTATATGAGGCTCTTCCCCAATGGTTTGACTTTGCCGGAGATGTCTTGCAGCAGAAGCCGAAAAGCTTTGATGCCGACGGAGGGATGTATGAAAGCCTCAATTATGCCAATTTCGGGATTCAGGAAGCATTACAGTTTCGTTTGGCATGGATGAACACCCATCCCGGACAAAAGCCGGTTCAAATTCCGCAACTGGATAAATTGTCCGATTTCTTTGTGCATGTCTGCTATCCGCGTACAGGTATACTATATAATATGAATTTTGGTGACAGCCATAAGAATGTGACTGCCGAAAGTACCTTGATGCTGCTCTATGCGATGGGAATCAGGAATGATAATATGCTTTGGTATATGAATCAGGTGGAACAGGGGCAACACCGTGACGGTTATTTTATCGACCGTCCGATGGGATTTCTCTATACGCCCGATCTAAGCAAAGCGCCGCAGTTGCCTGAAATAAAGAAATCACAACTTTTTGCAGATTTTGGGTGGGCTACGATGCGTACTTCCTGGGAGAAGGATGCTACCATGCTGGCCGTTAAATCGGGGCATACATGGAATCATTCTCATGCGGACGCCAACTCGTTCATCATCTTTCATAAAGGAGTGGATATTATAAAAGATGCGGGAAACTGCTGGTATCCTAATCCCAGTTACCGTAATTATTTTTTTCAAAGCGAGGCACACAATGTCGTGCTTTTCAATGGCAAAGGACAGTCGCGTGAACAACAATATCATGGTTCAATGCTGAGAGGGTATTTACATTATTTGCTCGATGCGGATAATGTAAAATATGTATTGGCCAATGGAACCGGCCCGTATTCAGACCAGTTTAGTCGTAATTTCCGTCATTTCCTGTGGATAGATGATGTGATTTATATGATTGATGATTTGAAAACTCATGATGTGGGACATTTTGAATGGCTTTGGCATCCGGGAGGAGAGGCGGAAAAACGTGGAATTGATCTGAATATAACAAATGGGAATTCTTCAGTTGTTGTCCGTCCGCTATATCCCCGTTTGTTGGCGAAATCCGATTTTGTACATGATTACCCCGAAGATTTATATTGGGAAGAAGTAGAAGCTCCAACGGAGGATTTAAAAGGAACAGAAACGTATTATTCATTTCATTTGCCGGCAAAAGTGGATCGGGTGAAAGGGCTGACCGCCATCATCTTGAAAGAAACGCCGGACCAGAAAGATCTTCCTTATATGGAAAGACGGGAAGGCAAAGATTGGATAGGACTTCGTATTCATTATAAGGGAAAAATAACAGATCTCTATATCAATCAATTGGCCGACGGGCGATTGATGCATAGCAATTCATGGATTGAAGCGGACGGATGGTTTACGGACGCTTATATGTTTGCAGTCACTTATGAGGCTGGTATGGAACCAGCCGGTTCAAAAGAGCACTTTATTTGTTATGGAAGCGCTTTAAGACGAGGAGATGTTTCTTTCTTTTCTTCTTTGGCTAAGCTTTTTGTGATTCAAAAGGAGGAAAACGGGCGGATGAAATTGTGGATGGATGGTCAACCGAAGATGAATGCTGGATTCAGAAGCGAGAAACGTCCGAAAGCGGTTGTCGTGAATGGAAAGGTAACTCCTGTAGTTTATGAGAAGGGCACGGTAAAAGTATCAGGCGTGGTTATTGAATGAGCGGGTAAGGCGAAGAATTTGGTGGAAGTTTATTTTACGCAAAGGTTTGCGTGCTTTTTGTTAAGCTGGCTGGTACTTATGTCAGCTTAATCTTTTTATTTTTGAGCATATAAATAAACGATTTGTTAACGTGTAAAATAATGATACGATGAAAAAGCTCTTCTTTTTAATGGCTGCGAGTTTTTTGTTTGCTCCTGTACATGCACAGATAACCGAGCGTGAACGTCCTGCCGAATGGCAACATCTGGTAAAGGGTGCACGTTTTATGGACCGTTTCCTTCCGATGCCCGACGGTATCCAGGCCAAGGGGATATGGGGAACTGACAGTGTGCTGAACCGTTATGTGGATAATGGCATTGAGCTTCCCGGAGTTTCTTTCTGGGGAGGAAATATATTGCAGGATACGGAAGGCAAATATCATCTGTTTGTGTGTGGCTGGCCCGAGAACTCTCCGAAAGGTCACATGTTCTGGTCAAACTCTACCGTTTTTCATGCGGTAAGTGACCGGCTCACGGGACCTTTTAAAATACGGAATTCCATTGGAAAAGGACATAATCCGGAAGCGTTCCGTCTGTCGGACGGCCGTATCGTGGTCTATGTTATTGATGGTTATTATATAGCGGACAGGGTGGATGACAAGGTTTGGACGTATGGAAAGTTCAGTTTTGACCCGCGTGACCGTAAAATCATAGAAGGCCTCTCCAATCTGACTTTTGCCCGTCGTCAGGATGGCTCTTATCTGATGGTATGCCGCGGTGGAGGTGTCTGGATCAGCAAAGACGGACTTTCACCCTATAAGCAGTTGACGGACAAACGGGTTTACCCGGACGTGGAGGGCCGGTTTGAAGATCCGGTGGTATGGAGGGATGATTTGCAATATCACTTGATCGTAAATGACTGGTTGGGCAGGATTGCTTTCTACCAGCGTTCCAAGGATGGAGTACATTGGGTGACGGAACAGGGAGAAGCATACATGCCGGGCGTATCATTCCATAGAGACGGAACGGTGGAGCGTTGGTTTAAATATGAGCGTCCTAAGGTTTTCCAGGACGAGAAGGGGCGTGCCGTCCAAATGAATTTTGCCGTGATTGATACGATAAAATGGAACGACCTTCCTAATGACAAACATAGTTCCAAGAACATAAGCGTTCCCTTGAATAAAGGGATGCTATTGTCCGTTTTGAATGAAAAGGAGATCACTCCGTCTACCCGTACCATTGAAGTGAAGATTGCCGCCGAAGAGGGGGTCCATCCGCAAACGGATGTGGATGTAAAGTCGTTGCGGTTCGGTTCGTTTACAGAAGTGAACTTCGGGCGTGGTTGCAAACCGGTGAAGACCAAGGTTTCGAGGGAAGACTTGATTGTGGTCTTTAATGCCAAAGGAAGTGGAATTACCTCTGATGAGTTTGCTCCCAAAATGATAGGAAAACACAGGAATGGGAACATGCTTTACGGTTATGCCCGCCTGCCTTATGTGAATTACCGGCCGGCTTTGCTTTCTGCCCGTCGTCCTGTGTTTGATAAGGAAAAAGGGGAATTGAAAGTGGAGATACAAAACTTTGGATTGTCTGCATCGGAACCGGCGGAAGTGGAGGTGATATGTGGCGGCCATAGCTTGGGGCGGATGACTCTAAAGACATTGCAGCCTTATGAAGTAGAGTATCTGGCCTTCTCTCCGGATGCAGCCTTGGCGGATGACAAATCATCTTATGAAGTCGTATTTTTTTATGAAGGAAAAGAGGTGGAACGGAACAGATTCGGGAAAGACTGATTTAATTTGTAAGTTGACGGTTGATAACATCTTATTTTTGAGTGAAAAACGTTTGCCCAACGTATCTAATAAGAAAAATGCAAAATATGAAGAATTTATTGACCTTTTGTCTTATGGTATGCTGTGTGGCCGTACAGGCTCAATTAGTGACTTATCCCGAAGGACTGCAGACCGGTATGCCTCATAATGATGACTATACGGTTCGTGTCCGTGTGCCGGGGGGCGACTGGAAAGATCTGTTTGAGTATAATGTGCAGGTAGATATGGATAGGGTACAGGATGCTTCGATGGTACAGTTTGATATGGGCAGTCCTGTAGAAGTGATGGTGAAAAAAAATAATGGGATGATTCATGAGGTCGATATCCGTCCGCAGGCCAGGAAAGTGCAGTATGTGCAGAATAAGAATGTAATTACGTTTACGCTGGACAAACCTCAGTATCTGTCTGTGGAGTTTAATGGCGACCGCCTGCATAATCTCCATCTTTTTGCCAATCCGATGGAAACGGAGACTTACTCGAAAGAAGAGAAAGGAGTGATGTATTTCGGGCCGGGAGTGCATCGTCCCAAAGATCTGCCGAACAATCAGATAAGAATACCAGGCAATACGACGGTTTATCTGGCACCGGGAGCTGTTGTGAAAGCGAAGTTGCTGCTGGATAAAGTGGAGAATGTACGGATCATTGGGCGTGGCATTTTGGACCATCCTGTTCGTGGTATCGAAATCACTGATTCTAAAAATATAGTGATAGATGGCATAACAGTGGTCAATCCTGATCATTATACCGTATTTGGCGGAGGTGCTGAGGGGGTGACAATCAAGAACCTGAAATCATTCAGTTGTAAAGGTTGGAGCGATGGCATCGACATGATGTGCTGTCACGATGTATTGATAGACAATGTGTTTATGCGTAATAGTGATGACTGCATTGCTTTATATAATCATCGTTGGAACTGGTGGGGCGGTTCGGACAATATCACTGTACAGAATTCCATTCTTTGGGCGGATATTGCTCATCCTATCAATGTAGGTGGTCATGGTGATCCGAATTCTCCGACAGGAGAGATTATTGAGAATCTGGTTTTCCGCAATATTGATATTTTGGAACATGATGAAGATGATGTGCCTTATCAGGGATGTATGGCTATAGATGCAGGCGACAGGAACAGGGTGAAAAATATATTGTTTGAGGATATTCGTGTGGAAAGTATTCAAGAGGGGAGGCTGTTTCATATCAATGTCCGTTTTAACGGGAAGTATGACAAACAACCCGGACAAAGCATCGATGGAGTGACTTTCCGTAATATTACTTATAACGGGGTGGGAGAGAACCCGTCACTGATAAAAGGATTGGACAAAGACCGGATGGTACGGGATGTGATTTTTGAGAACGTTGTGGTTAATGGGAAGAAAATGAAAGATTTAAGTGGTTTTATAACCAATGAATATATTGAAAGAATTGGAGTCAAATAAAATTCGTTTGATAGAAAATAGTATATTTGTGTAACTGTTGGATGAGTTTTGTTTGCATGTAATGAAAATTATTCTAAAATATATCATATCTTTAAAGATACTGTTATGGGCATGTATAGCGATTTATCCGCAATCTTATCCATTTCGTAGTATCTCTGTGGCCGAAGGTTTGCAGGATCTTATAGTGAATGCACTTTATAAAGATTCATTGGGTTATATATGGATTGGAACCGCTAGTTCTTTAGAACGTTTTGACGGAGTACATTTGAAGTCTTTTCCTATTCCTGAAGAAGGGAAACGAAAGGATGTGAATACGATTATAGAAATGCCTGGTCATGAACTATGGATGGGGAATAGAACAGGGCTTTGGAAAGTGAATGGAGAAAAATTATTACGGGTGGCGGCTGATACGATTAGGAGTGGTGTATATTCTCTTTGTTCTGATGGTAAAGGGACGTTGTACATAGGTAGTGAGTCAGGTTTGTTTATATATAATTCTAAAGGAGTGGAACGCATTCTGTTAGATCCGAATGTTTTGTCAGGAGCCAATTTCATTATGGGAATGGCATTGGATGATCGGGATATTTTATGGGTAATTACTCGAAAAGGATTGTATTCTGTAGTTTTGTCTGGTAAAAGTATCTTATTTCATCCTTGTTTGATGAATGGACAAGTGTATGAAGATGGATATAATAATATATATAGTTTGGGATCCATGCTTTATTTAGGGACAACGGAGAAAGGAATTATTACTTTTGATAAATGTACCCGCCAGTTCGCTCATTGGATGGATTTGGGGCATGTGACTTCTCTATCAGGTAATGGAAAAGATATGCTTTATGTGGGTACAAATGGCAATGGAGCATATTTTGTATCTATTAATAAAAAAAGAATAATTCGTTCTTTCCGTCATGAGCCTGGTAATGAAAAAAGTCTTCGTTCCAATTCTGTTTATTCCATGTTGGTAGACCGTGAGGGATTGGTTTGGATAGGGCTTTTTCAATTTGGTCTTGATTATACAATGTATCAAAGTGGTATTTTCTCTACATATAGATTCCCGCCTTTTTTTGATTCGGAAGGTTTGACCGTGCGTACCATTGAATTGCAGGATGGAGAAAAATTAATAGGTTCCCGTGACGGATTATTTTATTTGGATGAAAAAAGAAATCTGTTCCGGAGTTTTAAATCACCAGAGTTACGTTCTAATATGATTATGTGTACTTATACTTTTTATGGTAACTATTATATAGGTACCTATGGAGGGGGAATGTATGTACTGGATCCGTTGACAATGAAGCTTCGGGATTTTGATATTCATGAACCTTTTCCTTTTATAAAAGGGTCGATTTTTGGGATAAATGCGGATTATGAAGATAATCTTTGGATTGCTACTTCCAAAGGGCTGTATTGTTATAAGGATGGGAAGAAAATCCGTCACTATACTAATACAAATTCTAAGTTACCGGAAGGCAATGTATATGGTATTTATTTTGATTCTACTCATCGGGGATGGATTTATACAGAAAGTGGCTTGTATATACTGGAATCAGATTCAGATAGGTTGATTACAGATCGTTTTCCAGAGAACTTTATACATGATAAATTTATAAGGACCGTTTATGAAGATTCATTTCATCAGCTTTATTTTCTTCCGGATAAAGGAACAATTTATTCATCTGATTTATCTTTGAAACAGTGTCGTGACCTTTCATCTATTGAGGTATTGAAAGGAAAGAATGCTATGTTTATGATAGAAGATAAAGAAGGATGGTACTGGATAGGGACTAATAATGGATTATATCGTTATAAAGGAGAAAAAATAGAAGAATATGATTTTTCGGATGGTGTGTCCAGTCCTATTTTTCTGACTTGTATTCCAAGAATAGATAAAGATGGTACCATTTGGATTGGTAATTCTAATGGCTTGTTATTTACTGATTCTGGTAAGATTACAAAAGGAAGAAAATATTCTTATTCTCTTGGTATAACAGGTGTATATGAGGATGTAAATAAGGTGATTCCTGTAATACGTGAGAATGCAATGAGATATAGAGTAGAACTGGAAAATATACCTAAAAGTTTAATAATACATTTCTCTGCTTTTACTTATACGGATCCGGCTTATATGTCTTATGAATATCAATTGGAAGGTGGTGATACGGACTGGATTAAATTGACGGGAAAATCAGAAGTTGTTTATTATGGATTGCCTTCTGGAGATTATACGTTTAAAGTGCGCCGGATTGGGGATCCTGCTTCAGAAATTTCTTTGATGATACACATTTCTTCTGCAATGAATCTTTGGTTATGGATTTTGTTAGGTGGAATGAGTTTATTGGGAATTATTGTCTTTTTATATTGTAAATTTAGAAAAAAGCGAATAGAACAACCTAAGAAGATGGAATCTATTACTATCATGAAATATAAATCATGTCATATTAGTATACAGGAATGTAGGGAATTATCCGATAGGTTGAAGTCCATAATGTACGAAGAGAAACTTTATATAAATCCTAATCTGAAGATTGCTGATTTATCAGATAGATTGGAAGTACCAGTCTATATTTTATCTTATTTTTTTAATCAATATCTGAATTGTAGTTATTATGATTATATAAACGATTTCCGTATATCCGAGTTTAAAAAAATGATAGAAGATGGTGAACATAGTCGATATACATTAGATACATTGATAGAACAATGCGGATTCAATTCACGTGCAACGTTTTTCCGTAATTTTAAAAAAGTATCTGGTATAACTCCCAACGAATATATCCGAAGAAATAAAAAACAGTCAGAATAGTGAATTGAAGTATATTTGTAGTCTCAAATTATTATATACTGTCATATATTATAGATGTAATATATTGTTATACAGAGCGTTATTGTATATTTAGTATAAATCAACTGATTGATATATATTCTGTTGGTAAGCTGTTATCTTTTTGTCCTTTAGTCTGTATATTTGCATTGTATGATATGGTTAAAGGTATTTATCTATTATAAATATAGTATGAAGAACATTGAGAGAATAGTTTTGCTTGTCATTGTCGTATTGAGTAGTATTTCAATGCGGGCACAGACTTTAGAAAATTTTTTTAAAGCACCTCCTTTATGTGCACGACCGAGTACTTACTGGATGTGGATGAATGGAAATATATCCAAAGAAGGACTTACCGCTGACTTGGAATACATGAAACGGGCTTCTTACGGTGGGGCAATGATGTTCAATGTAGGAGTTGGGATACCCAAAGGTAGTGTTGATTATGCTTCTCCTCAATGGGATGAAATGACATTGCATGCAGTGAAAGAGGCAGAACGTTTGGGCTTGGAGCTTTACCTTCAGAATTCTCCCGGATATAGTGGCACTGGTGGCCCATGGATAACTGTGGAAAATTCGATGCAACAATTAGAGTGGACAGAAACGATGGTGGTACCTGATAAAAAAGGTTTGATTGAATTAGATTTGCCTCAGCCTTATGCGAAGTTGGGATATTATCAAGATATAAAGGTACTTGCATTTCCCGCATTGGAATGTGAAACACAATTATTTCCATCTTTGGTAACGAAAGTTTTATTGGATGATGAGGAAATAGATAAAAACTTGTTTTTTGATAATGATTTAGAATCACAAGTTCGTATGCAGCGGGCTGGTTCTGTCTTGACTTTCGAGTTATCCCAACCTTTTGAAGCTCGTGCTGTCACTGTACGACGGGGTAAGCGTGAAAAACCATTGGACCCTCATGACGGACCTCGTGATTATGCTCCTGATTTAAAATTGGAAGTGTCAGAAGATGGCAGGCATTATGTGGACGTTTCTAATATAAGTTGTCCGGCATTACGTTCTATGGATACTCCTGGTATTGCTCTGTTTGAACCGGTCAAAGGACGATATTTTCGATTCATAACAAATCGTGGGACCAATATTAGTGAAGTTCTATTACATGCCTCAGCCCGTTTGAAAGATTGGACAGCAAAAACGAATTATGTGAAAGATCCTGTAGCATTGGGAAATTATGATTCTCAGGATGTAACGGGGCAAACGATAGACCCTTCAAGTGTGATTGATATAACTTCATTAATGAACACTGATGGCAGATTGAAATGGAAAAGTCCCCCTGGCGTGAAGCGTTGGATAATTCTTCGTATGGGGTCTACTACTACCGGTGAAGTGGTAGCAGCTGCACCCGATAGCGGCGTTGGGCTGGATTGTGATAAATTTAGCAAGAAAGCTTTAGATCAGCATTTTGATAATTTCCTGATACCGCTTTTGAATAAATTGAAACCGTGGTGTGGGAAAACATTAAAAGCTCTGATGATGGATAGTTGGGAAGCGGGAAAGCAGAATTGGACTTCTTCTTTGCCGGGTTATTTTAAACGACATTGTGGATATGATTCTACTCCATGGTTATTGGCTATGACGGGACGCATAGTAAGAAGTATAGAGGATACGGAACGTTTCCTATATGATATGCGGCGCACCCAAACGGATATGTTTAATGAAAATTTTTTGGCATATTTTAAAGAAAAAGCAGCACAGTATGGTTTGAAGTTTGCAGCCGAACCTTATGGAGATGGAAATTTTGAGAGTTTGGAGTATGCGGAAGTTTTAGATTATCCGATGAGTGAATTTTGGGTACATTATATTTATGGAGGTGTGACAACATCAAAAATGGCAGCTAGTACCTCTCATCTTTGGAACCGTCCGATAGTTGGAGCAGAGTGTTTTACGGGAACTCCTTTTAATAGTAAATTGACCGAGCATCCTTATGCTATGAAAGCAGAAGGGGATTATATGATGACGGTTGGAGTCAATCGGTTTGTTTATCATGTTTTTGCTCATCAGCCTTATGTCGGAAAAACGGCAGGTAGTTTAATGACTATGGGACCTTTTGGTACACATTTGAATCGTAATTCTGTATGGGCGGAGCAAGCCGTTGGATGGAATATGTATAATGCACGTTGTGCTTATTTGTTACAACAGGGACACTATGTGGCAGATATTTTATATATAAAAGATGAAGGTATATCTTCTGGTATCACTGATTATGATTCAGCCTGCCCTATGACTCCGTATGGATATCGTTGGGATATAGGTAGTCGAAATGTGTTACAACATTTGTCTGTACAGAATGGAAGGTTGGTTTTACCTCATGGAATGAGTTATCGTTTATTGGTACTTACTCCGATGAAGCGATGTTCGCCTGAATTATTGAGGCAAATAAAACGATTGATTGGACAGGGGGCAACGGTATTGCTTTCTTCAGAGAAACCGGAAGGATATATGGGAATGGATTTGGTGAAAGATAAGGCTGTAAAATTGTTAGCAGCCGAATTATGGAATATGGCAGGTAAAGAGAATGTATATCATTCAAAAGATTTGCGACAAGTTCTGAAAAAATGCTGTATATCGCCCGATTTTTCTTTTATTGCAGAAAATAAAGATGCACAGATTCATTTTATACATCGTGCGGTGAATGGGGATGATGTTTATTTTGTAGCTAATCATCGTCGCCGTATGGAGAAAATAACCGCTACTTTCCGTGTTACAGGAAAAGTTCCTGTCCTATGGGATGCTGAGACCGGAAATACTGGAATTCCTGTTGCTTATAAACAAGAGAATGGAGTTATAAAAGTGACTTTAACTTTGCAAGAAAGTGGTTCGGTATTTATCGTGTTTCGTGAAGAAAAAATAGGGCGGACAATTACGGATGATTTTAAAGAAGTAGTACCTGAATCTGTTTTGTCACAACCTATATTTAATACATTTACAGTGTCTTTATGGGCAAAACCGGAAACATTTGCTGCATCTGGAAGGGGTTTTTTATTATTTCCAGACAAAGGAGAAGAACGATATGGGAGGGGGCATGCCGTAGTGGGGATTGCTATGGGACAAAATGGTATACGGATATATGAACGTACTAAAACGAACAATGTTGTATTAGAGTCCAAAACTCCAATAGAAGGTTGGACCTATGTTACTTTAGTTTATTCAGATGGAATTCCGACTCTCTATTTGAATGGAAAAAAGGAAGTGACAGGAAAAAAGTCAATGTTTGTTTGTTCACCTGCTTATGATGTACCAATGGCTGAAGAGCAATATATAGCTAGTTTCGAGGGAGATCAAACTAAGGTCCGGTATATAGCTGAGGCGTGGTCTCCCCAAGAGGTACAGGAAGAATATATAAAAGGACTGCCTGTTCCGGTTCTACCGGAGGATAGTAAAATGTTATTAACTTTGAATACAGATTGGAAAGTATGTTTTCCCGTAGGAAGTAAGGCTCCTGCTGAAATCAGGATGGATGTGTTAGCTTCTTTACATAAACATGAAAACTTCAATATCAGACATTTTTCAGGTAAAGCAACTTATAAAAAGACATTTATATTGACCAAAAAAGATCTGAAAAGTTATTCGAAGATAATGCTTGATTTGGGACGTGTGGAAAATATAGCAGAAATTAGTGTGAATGGAGAAAATCCCGTATTGGTTTGGAAAGCTCCATATCGAATTGATATAACTTCTGTCGTTAAAGCCGGAGAAAATTCAATTACGATTGATGTGACAAATCTGTATCCTAATCGTATCATCGGAGATGAGTATTTATCGGAACGATATGAATATGATGAGTACGGGCGTATTGTTAAATTACCTTTTTGGTATGTGAATCAGCAAGCAGATAGTAATCGGGAAAGAGTGCTTTTTATACCTTGGAAGTATTATAAGAAAACTGATCCTTTATTGGAAGCCGGACTTTTAGGTCCTGTGCGTATAGTGGGGATATTCAATGAAAAATAAAATAATTAATTAAAACCATGAAAAAGATATTTTTTATTGTAGTAACAGCATTATGGAGTGTTATGCAGACTCTGAATGCTCAAATTATTGATGTAAGAGTAAAGACAGAGCCGTTTACTCATTATTGGAGTGTTGGCGTAGGGGCCGGACGTGCTAATGAAGGGCTTCGTGCCGGGTGGTTGGAACATTTGCAACTGGTAAAAAAAAATTGTGGCTTCCGATATGTGCGGATGCATGGATTGTTCCATGACGATATGTTTGTTTATTTTCGGAAACCTGATGGAAAAGTTGTTTATAATTGGCAATATATAGATGAATTATATGATCGTATGTTGGCAATAGGTGTAAAACCTTTTGTAGAATTAGGATTCTTTCCTAAAGACATGGCAGCTGAAAACAGCAAAACACAGATGTGGTGGAAAGGTTATGTTTCTGTAGATCGTAATAACTTTGGAAAATGGCATGATTTAATCAAGGCTTTTACTCAACATATCGTTGATCGTTATGGTATTAATGAAGTTCTTACTTGGTATTTTGAAGTATGGAATGAACCTAACTTGACTGGAACTGGTGGATTTTTTCACGGGACAAAAAGTGATTATTTCCGATTATATAAGGAGGCTGTTACTGCTATAAAATCAATAGATGAGAGATTGAAAGTCGGAGGTCCGGCAACTAGTAATTTTATAGCGGATCATAGACATGACGGGGAGATATTGGATCATAGCCAGTCTCGGGTTTATACTCAGGAAGAAATCAATAAACAGCAGTGGAAAGGAGTTTGGATAGAGGACTTTCTTCATTATTGTGAAAAGGAGAATCTTCCGGTAGATTTTATATCTACACATCCTTATCCGACAGATTATGCACTTGACCCGGAAACAGGACGTGGTAAAGGTGCTATTCGGTATGTACATTCCTTGAAAGATGATATTCAGTGGTTGCGTCAGCAGTTAGCTGATAGTAAATATCCTGAAGCTGAAATTCATTTGACAGAATGGAGTACAGGGCCGAATAGTCGTGACCGTATGCATGATATTCTGCCACCAGCAGCTTATATTATCAAAACTAACTTGGACTGTATAGGTTTAGCGAATTCATTAATGTACTGGACTTTTACGGATGTTTTTGAAGAAAAAGGAGGGGGAGAGGAAATATTCCATGGAGGTTTTGGTATGATTAATTTTCAAGGATTGGTTAAGCCGTCATTTCATGCTTATCGTATGTTGAATCAATTAGGGGATGAAAAGATATATTATAAAGATCCTCTTTTTATCAGTCGCTCTTCAAAAACAGGAAAACTTTCTGCTATAGCTTTTAATTATCCGAAAGAGTATGAACAGACAGTTCCTTCTATGCAGAATTTTACTAATTACATGAATGCTTCTTCTAAAACATTAGATATTGTATTGGAAGGGTTGAATCCGAATGCTTGTTTTGAAATTGAGGTTTTGGATAAAATGCATGGTAATGTATATGATGCTTATTTGAATATGGGGGCTCCTCATTCTCCAAATATTCGGGAGATAGAATTTTTAAGACAAAAGGCTTGGGACACTGTGAAAGAGATAGTTAAGGTCGATGAGGATGGAAGACTAATATTAAAGCGTGATATAGATCCGTGGAGTTGTATTTTGATTCGTGAATTGTGATAAACTTGGCGTTTATTATTTGCTTTGAGAAAAGGAAACATGAATAAAAATATTTTGATAATTATTTGTTTATTAATATTATCCGGTTTGACTGGATTATATTCACAAGATACCGGCGATGTACAGGTGAAAAGTGGTTATGTGAAGGTTCCGGAAGGTTCTTTGTATTATGAAGAAGCAGGTACGGGAGAGCCGCTTATTTTTATTCACGGACACTCTTTGGACCGTAGAATGTGGAATGAACAGTTCTTTAAGTTTGCAAAGCATTATCGAGCTATACGATATGATTTGCGCGGATATGGCATTTCATCCAAACAAACGGAAGATTTCCAATTTACCCATGCAGAAGATCTGGTTGCTTTGATGGATGCTTTGCATATACGGAAAGCGCATATTGTAGGTTTGTCTTTGGGGGGATTCGTTGGTGCGGATATGCTGGGATGTTTTCCGGACCGTATGTTGTCCGCTTTCTTGGCCAGCGGAAATATCCGCAAATCAAAAGGACCCAGTGAGCCGATGACAAAAGAGGAAGCGGCAAAACGGGATGAAGAAATCGCAGCACTGGAAAAGAAAGGAGTGGATGTGATGAAGAAGGAATGGTTTTCCAGCACTTTTGGGATGTCGTTCTCCCGGTAAAGAGTCTTGCCGCCCAACGGAGGGATATATCCGTCGGCAAGCCTGTCTGCCATTTTCAGAGTACAGGCGGGTGGGCGAACTGTACAGCTTCCCATCGAAGTGATTAGCTAGCTGACTGACGATCAGGGACGAACTGGAGTTTGCCGACAACCGTTTCGTAGTTGCAGGCAATTACAGGTACAACTACAACGACGGGCATCAGGCGATGGCGGACACGCACGCCGCTACCACGAACTTCCTGAACGCGCTGGAGAAGATTCCGGTCATCATTGACCAGTACCGGAAGAAAAATGAGGTGCTGGGACAGGAAATTCCTCAACTGGAAGCGATAGCCGGCAAGGAGTGGAAGAAGGAAAACGAGCTGAAAAGACTGAAATCCGAGCTTGCCGCACTGGACCGCAAGATACTATAGCTGGAGCTGTCCCGCTGATACCGGAGAAGACTGAGGAGAATATTCCTAATGCCGTACAACCGATGCAGACACGGAAAAGTCCGCATGAGGATTTTGTACACGGCCATCTGATTGTCAGAAGACTGGGACTGACGGAACCGAAGGGTATGAAACTATAGAGGCCTGCATTGTTCGGATACAATTCGTGGACGGCTGTTTTGTAACCAAAAGCAAAGCAGCCGTTCGTTTTCATTTAAGACAACAGGTCATTCCAAGTATAATTTTTGTACATGATAGCTAATCATATTGCAAAATCACATAATTTATTGTTATTAAGTTGTTATTAAGTCAGAAATCTCGTAAAATGGCAGGCAATTTTCATACATTTGCAAAAATAATTAGCTAATATGACTATATCAATAGATAATATAATACTTCAACTCCAGCAAGATAATGAGTACGCATTTAAACAACTCTATGAACAATATTATTCAAGAGTTGTAGTTTTTATTGTTGGAATGATAAAAAAAGAAGATATAGCCAATGATTTGGCACAGGATGTGTTTGTTGATTTATGGCTTGGCAGAAAGAGGTTAAATTTATCCCAAAATCTCCAGAATTATATTTTCGTTGCATCCCGTAATGCAGCCATTAACTATTTGAAGAAAGAATTGGCTCATGTGCATGAACAAATTGAAACTGTGCAGGAAAAAATATACGCAGACTCAAATGTTGAAGATTCAATATTTGCCAGAGAAATTAATTTGTTAATTGAAATGGTTGTTTCAGAAATGCCAAAACAACGGCAGCTTATTTATCGGATGAGCCGAGAAGAAGGTCTAAGCAATAATGAAATTGCCAATATGCTGGGAATATCAAAAAGAAGTGTTGAAAATCAATTAAGTTTAGCTTTGAAGGAAATCAAGCAATCTATATTGACTTATATTATTTTTCTGCTTTATACGTTATAATAAGTTAAAAACGTATCTTGTAGATGTGAGTATATCCATTGATTCTTGTACATTAAAAAAAGAGAATTATGGACTACATTCATGAAATCATAAAACGTTATTTAAAAAACAGGTATCCACAAAATCTGGAAACAAAAATCCAACAATGGCTTTGTGAGGACAAATTTTCAGAAGATAAGAATAAAGCCTTGTTTCAGTGTTGGAATGAAATAAAGTCGGATTCTGAAAGCTATTGTTCACAAAATTCGTGGGAGAATATTTCTATCCGTTTAGGTTTTAAGACATCTACTGTTTCTTGGAAAAAGTACGGATATGTTGCTGCTTCCTTCCTGTTGTGTGCTTTTATGGCTACAGTATGGTTCTTGCACAACTATGACACTACAAAAACACTGATTGTAAGAACAAGTGAGGGGGAATATAAAACAATAATCTTATCCGATAGTTCTACTATATGTCTGGGACCATCTTCCGAAATAATTTGCGCAGAAAATTTAACTGATACAATTAGATTAGTCCAGCTGAAGGGTGATGCTTGGTTTGAGGTTACTCATATATCAGATAAACCTTTTATTGTAAAAAGCACGAATCTGGTAACAAAAGTTATAGGAACCAAATTCAATGTGAGAGACTATCAAGAAGATACTTGTGCTATTGCGTACCTACTCACAGGATCAATTGAAGTTCTTACGCCAGAAAAAACGTCAAGCTGTATATTAAAACCCGGTGAGTTTTTTTCTTACAATAAGTTGACACACCAGATACATATCTCTACCCGAGAACAAGTCGGTTTGTCATTCAAAAATGCAACATTGGAAGACATAAAGAATACTTTAGAACAGAGGTTTAAGATCTCAATAAAGTTAAGCGGCTATTCAAGTGAAAGGTATACTTTTGATTTTGAAACGACTACATCAATTCAGGAAGTCATGGAAACATTGTGTTTATTGGATGACAACTTATCATGGGAAAAGGGGAATGCAGGACAGATAATTATTTATGTAAAATCAGAATCACGATGAAGACAAGAGTACTTGCTTTGATGTTTTTGTTAGGATTTGTTATTGAATATCCTATAAATTCTCAAGAATGTAATGGTAGAACCTATACGATAAAAGGGGCTTATAATTTAGTCGAATTTATAGAAATGCTAAAAGAAAAGACCGATTGTAAAATTGCCTACAAGGAATCGGATGTAAAAAAAGAGAAAAAGATTAGTGTTGATTACAAAAATGCCCTCTTGGGGGTTATTCTTAAAAACGTATTGAAAAAATACGGATTAACCTTTATACAACAAGGGGATAGGATTATAATTAAAAAGGAATATATACATTCAGAAGGAGGTATAAGAGGGTCAGTTAAAAACAAGTTGTCTTTAACACCTTTAGAATATGCCAATGTCATATTGTTGGATGCTAACAATAATCAAATAGATGGCACTTCTACTGACAGCTGTGGAATTTTTAAGTTCCCTAATCTCAAAGTAGGACGTTATCTTATAAAAACAAGTATGCTTGGATATACTTCTGTATTATCAGATTATAGTATAGTTTCGTCAGCGAAAACAAGCAATTTGGAGTTGTTTTTAGAGGAAAGTTCAGAGAATCTTGATGAAGTGACCATCATTGCATCAACTCCAAGAAATTATCCTCAGAATGTAATGTCACTTACTGGAGGGAGGGTTTTGAGTATTGAAGAAACAAACAGATTTGCAGGTAACTTTGATGACCCTACAAGGTTGGCGTCTTCATTTACCGGCATTGCATCTGGTAGCGTAAACTCAAATGCTATGGAGATAAGAGGAAATTCTCCACAATTTGCCCAATGGAGAATGGAAGGTATTGAAACACCTAATTTGTCGCATTATGCGGATATGTCAGGTTTAGGTGGAGGTATATTGACCGGATTAAGTTTACAGACAATGGCAAATTCGGATTTCTATTACGGTGCTTATCCAGCAGAATATTCTAATTCGCTATCCGGAATTTTTGATATGAAAATGCGAAATGGCAATACTACAGACTTTGCACATTCCGTTCAATTAGGTATTTGGGGACTTGATTTGTCATCAGAAGGGCCAATAAGCAAGAAAAACGGAAGTTCGTATCTCTTCAATTACCGTTATTCATATTCTGGTTTGGCAGATAAGATTAGTGGTTCGGACGAGGGGCTTAATTATCAGGATTTGGCTTTTAAGATAAATTTGCCAACAAAAAAGATGGGAACTTTCACATTCTGGGGTATCGGACTCTTGGATAAAATAATTCAAAGACCGGAAGATGATCCTAAACAATGGGAAACATCCATAGAAAGACAAGAACAGAAAGCAAACTTCCAAAAGGGTGTAATCGGAATGGCACATATTCTATCTTGGAATGACAATACATATCTGAGAAGCAATGTAGGTATAACCTTATTCAGGAATCAAAGCTGAGAATCATATTTATGATAATGGATTAAACAGAATACCTGTCGCATTTGCTACAAAGCATGAAACCAATCTTCAAATCAATACATTTGTCAATAAACGTTTCAACGCTTTCCATACGAATCGAACTGGAATAAGTTATACAGGAATATTCTATAATTTGAATTTTAATACAAGCCCCAATGTCGGATTATTCTATCCAATGGAACGCTATGCTTATGGGAAAGGACAGAATAATGTATTATACATATATTCAAATTCCCTTTTTCAGTTAACAAATAAACTGAAAATGAATGTAGGTGTAGGTACTCAGTATTTTGATTTAAATAAAACATGGACTATTGAACCGCGTCTAAGTTTTAAATGGAACTTTCATCCAAAACAATATCTGTCATTCGGATATGGACTTTCTAGCAGAAGAGAGAGGATTGAGTGTTATTATACTCATGTTCCCAATCAAAAAGATATAGACAATACTCGGTTAGGTATGGGTAAAACGCACCAACTAAATCTGACATATGACTGGATGATAACAAACAATCTGAATTTAAGAATTGAGCCTTATTTTCAATATTTATATAATATTCCAGTAGAAGAGAACTCTTCTTTTTCCATTATTAATTTTAATGCTTTTATTCTTGACAAGCAATTAGTTAGTACAGGAAAAGGAAAAAACTATGGTATTGATATATCATTGGAACATTACCTGAAAAACGGTTGGTATTGGATGATAAATGGCTCCTTATTCAAATCAAAGTATATGGGAGGAGATAATATTTGGAGAAACAGCCGTATGGACAGAGATTTTGTTATTAAAGCTCTTGCCGGGAAAGAGTGGACTTTAGGCAAAAAAGGAAACAAGATATTAGGTGTTAATGTGAAATTGACCTATCAAGGAGGAGAGCGATACTCGCCTATTGATTATGTTGAATCCGAAAAGAATCATCTTATCAAGGTTGATGAGACAAAGGCATATTCTCTTCAACAGATTCCTTCTTTTATTTCAGATTTATCGATAATTTATAGAATAAACAAGAAAAAAGTGTCACATGAGTTCTCTGTTCAGTTACTAAATTTGAATGGTTTTAAGAATACATATTATCAATATAATATATTAACAAATCAGGTGGAAAAGAAACATAGTGCATCACTTGTTCCCAATCTACGATATAAGCTGTATTTTTAACAAATAAATAAAACGTATGATAGTAAGAACATTCCAAAATAAAAGAACAACGGATTTACCTTATGACATGAAGGTAATTCACTGCTATTGTCCGTTTAAAATGCATTTTTTCGAAAAAATTATAGTATTCATTGTTCTTTCTTTTATTGCGGACATCCTCTGTGCACAAGATATATGGACAAAGGAAGATTCAGTTAAACTGTCTAAAATATTGAATAGTGAAACCCCTATTAGCATAAACAGTGATTTTAAAAGGGAATTGGAAAAAAGCTCTATCGGTGAGCCAATAAGGGAGAGTTATGGTTCTTGGAATGATTTTATACTGGATGTCAAGACTTACGATTTTGATATATCGAAATATCAATCCATAAATATGGGCCATATCTTCAACAAACCTACTTCAGTAAAATTTTTCAATTTAAACAATGAATATCTCAAACATAACAAGTTTACAATTGACGGTCGAATAGATGTGGATAATCCTTTAATATATTTACAACGAAATACGAAACTTACTTTTCCATTGGACAGGAAATTACATTTCAATATATCTGGCAGCTATGCCTTGGATAAATCTCATAGTCCTATACTTCCGATAAATCCTACCCCCTATTCTTGGGGAGCAGGATTTTCCTATGACATAGGAAAAGATATTGCGATTGGTTCCCAAGCAAACTATCAGTATAATATTATACAAAAAAAATGGGAGTGGTTTTGGGTATTGAAAATATCAATAATATTCTAAGAACTGTATTGAAAGATGTAGAAAGATTTATCAATGAATAAACACGTTTATTTATAGAATATAAAAGAATTATAATAGGTTTCTTGATTTGTACAGGGTTTTCAACATTTGCTTTCAGTCAGACAACAGGAAAAATAGTAGATGCCAACCGGTAGCTGGTAGAAGGTGCGACCATCATCATGTAGCTTCCGGATTCAACCTATTTGGGTGCAGCCATATCTGCAGTCGACGGAACTTTCATGCTTGAACCGGAGCAGGAGAGTTATCAGTTCATCGTACAACATTTGCTTTATCAGACCAGGCAGGTAAAGGACCAGGCGCGTGATGCCGGTATCATCACACTGGAGCCGAAAGACTATAATCTGGAAGAAGTGGTAATAAAGGGAGAAAGATCATTGGTTAAAGTAGAAGACGGGCGGCTTGGTTATAACCTTTCAGCACTTTCGGAGAAACAGGCTGTAAACAATATATACGAGGCTATAACCAACTACCAGGTGTGCAGGAGAGTAATAGCGCACTTTCTCTTGCTGGAGCAAGTTCACTTACAATGTAGTGAACGGTAAGCCTACAACTATGACAGCATGATGAATATGGAGCAACCGGAAGCATTTAATGAAGCATTGGAAGAATTTTTAAATGACTTGGAATAAAAGTGGTTGGACTGCTGAAAAAGGAAGAGGTATTTTGAGTGCTCTCTTCCTTTTTTTCGTATTATAAAATAGAGATTCCAATAATCGGATAGTAAATGAAAAAATACAATGATATGAAGAGGAAAGTATTTATAGCGGTTATGTCGCTAGTTGTTTCAGGTGGTTTGTCTGGCCAATCAGTTTATCCCGGCCAGCATTCCGGAAAATTGAAAAAAGAAACCATAGCTCCGATGCAAGTCAAGAGCTTTGATTTGAAGGATGTCCGTTTGCTGCCGAGTCGTTTTCGTGAAAATATGATGCGTGATTCTATGTGGATGGCTTCTATAGAGGTGGACAGGCTGTTACATAGTTTCCGTACTAATGCGGGTGTGTTTGCCGGTCGGGAAGGTGGTTACATGACAGTAAAGAAATTAGGCGGATGGGAATCCTTGGACTGTGAATTGCGTGGACACACCACAGGGCACTTGCTTTCTGCCTACGGCCTGATGTATGCGGCGACAGGCAGTGAACTGTTCAAACACAAAGGAGACAGTTTGGTAAGTGGTCTGGCTGAAGTGCAAAACGCATTGGGTAATGGTTATTTGAGTGCTTATCCTGAAGAATTGATTAATCGTAACATCCGTGGCACCAGTGTATGGGCGCCGTGGTACACTCTTCATAAGCTTTTTTCTGGGTTGATAGATCAGTATCTTTACAGTGACAATCAGAAAGCTTTAGAGATTGTTACCCGCATGGCCGATTGGGCCTATCATAAACTCAAACCGCTGGATGAGGTTACACGCCGAAAAATGATACGGAATGAATTCGGAGGAATTAATGAGTCTTTCTATAATTTGTATGCGATAACCGGAGATGAGCGTTACCGGTGGCTGGCACGATTTTTTTATCATAATGAGGTGATTGATCCGTTAAAGGAGCTGCGTGATGATTTAGGGACTAAACATACCAACACGTTCATCCCGAAAGTGTTGGCTGAAGCTCGTAATTATGAACTGACGGAAGATGAGGACAGCAGAAAGTTGTCCGGTTTCTTTTGGCATACTATGATAGACCGTCACACATTTGCTCCCGGATGCAGTAGTGACAAGGAACATTATTTTGATCCGGACCACTTCTCCAAGCATATATCAGGCTATACCGGGGAAACCTGTTGTACTTATAATATGCTGAAACTTTCCAGTCATCTGTTCTGTTGGACAGCCGATGCTGCCGTTGCGGATTATTATGAACGGGCTCTTTATAACCATATTTTGGGACAACAAGATCCTCATACAGGCATGGTGACTTACTTTTTACCGTTGCTTTCAGGTTCACATAAAGTGTACAGTACCAAGGAAAATTCTTTCTGGTGTTGTGTGGGAAGCGGTTTTGAGAACCATGCTAAGTATGGAGAAGCTATTTATTATCACAATGACAAAGGCATTTATGTGAATCTTTTTATCCCCTCGGTGGTTAATTGGCGCGAGAAAGGATTGACTCTCCGGCAGGAAACGGATTTTCCGGCAGAGGAGACCACTGTTCTGACCATAGGAGCCCAAAATCCTGTAGAGACTACGGTTTATCTTCGTTATCCTTCATGGAGCAAGGGAGTGAAAGTATTTGTGAATGGCAAAAAGATAGCGGTGAAACAGAAGCCCGGTTCATATATCGCCATTACTCGTCTATGGAAGGACGGTGACCGTATTACGGCTGATTATCCTATGTGTCTCCGTGTGGAAACGACCCCGGATAATCCTCAAAAGGGAGCTTTGATTTATGGACCGCTTGTTTTGGCCGGTGAACGGGGAACGGATGGAATGCAGGCACCTGCTCCCGATTCCAATCCTGCTTTATACAATGATTATTATACGTATGATTATCATATTCCTGCGGGACTTCGCACCACGTTAAAACTCGATGTCGAACATCCTGAACGCAGTGTACAGCGTGTCGGCACGGAATTAAAGTTTACGACTTCGCAAGGAGATATGATAGAACCGTTGTACAATATTCACCGGCAACGTTACGTGGTGTATTGGGATCTGGAGAAAGAATAAGTGTTTAGAATATGAAGAAAATATTAATATCCTTAGCTTGTTTTTGGATTGGTTTGATGTCTGTTAATTCTCAAAAACAAGTGGAAGTGAAAATAGATCCCGGTCATGTGGAAAATCGTATTAATGATAAAATTTATGGTTTTCTATTAGAACATCTGTATCATTCTGTCAGCAATGGTATATGGGGAGAGAATGTTTGGAATCGTAGTTTTGAAGAATTGTTGGCTTATGGTAATTGGGAAATCAGCAGTTCTGGAGAAGTGATGTTGGATGCTATGGAACAATCCATTGCAGACTTTCGTATCTTCAGAGGAAAAGACTATGACATAACTTTGGATGTGAAAAGACAGGCAGGGGATGGAGCCATTTTGATAGGTGTTCGGGATCAGCATAGAGACCGAATGCTGACTAACCGTGTTTATTGGTATTTAGGGTCAGAAAATAATACTGTTCATAAATTAGAGTCAAATACAGGTTGGATTTGGCATACTCCAAAGGTGAAGACTACAGTTACTGATGTTTGCCCGGGAGCACTGGTGGTAGGTAAATGGGTACAAATACGGATACGGTGTGAGGAGAATCATTTAACAGGGTGGATAAATGGAACTAAAATATTTGATCGTATTATAGATGATTGTCCGGTGGAAGGAGCTGTGACGCTGGGAGGAGAACATTGCCAGGTGGCGTTTCGAAATATAAAAATAACGTCATTGGATGGAAATGATGTGAAAGTGAATCTTAATCCTGTACGTCATTGGTATGGAGTTGGTGATGGAACTGTAGCTGCTGTGAATTCAGATGTGTTGAATCAGAATATAGCCATGCGGATTCATTCTTTAGGGCGATTTGCTGGAGTGGAGCAACCTCATAATTATAGTATTCGTAAAAGTGATTTGTTGAAAGGTTCTATTTATTTAAAGGGGACTGTAGACAAAGTGTATATTCAGTTGTTGGATGGAAAAAAAATATTAAGTGAGAAATTATTGCAGAATATCACAGATACATGGAAAGAATATTTAGTGGAGCTTCCTTCTGATAAAGATGTTTCTTTGGCAACTTTGCGCATTGTCGTAAAAGAACCGGGCAATTTGTTTATAGATCAAGTAAGTCTTATGCATCAGTCATCTATTGAAAATCAGGGATTCAGAGTTGAACTGACAAATGCAGTTGCTTCCTTGAAACCCACTATTTTGCGTTGGCCTGGAGGTAGTTTTTCAGAGCAGTACCATTTTGAAAATGGCTTAGGTAAGCAATCGGAGCGGAAAGGAATATTACGTTGGGATGATTTTGATCCGTTAAGCTTTGGTACAGATGAATTTATGGCTTTTTGTGAAAAAGTAGGAGCTGAACCTCAGATTGTGGTTCCTATTGGATATCATAATTACGCCGGATATATGCCTGATAAGGATGGCAGACAGGATTGGTTACAAAGAGCTTTGGATTGGATGGAATATTGCAACGGAGATGCTGAAACTACTAAATGGGGTAAAAAACGTGCGGAGAACGGGCATCCCGAACCGTATAATGTGAAATATTGGGAAATAGATAATGAGGTCTGGAAGATGGACCCCAAATTGTATGCAGAAATAACTCGTCTTTTTTCAATAGAGATGAAAAAGCAGGATCCTTCCATAAAAATAATAGGTTGTGGGTGTGGACGATTAGGGCGTGAAGGAATAGGCTTGGATTCTATTATGATTCATGATGTTGCTGGCTATATTGATTATATTAGTCCTCATTATTATCAGATGTTGGATAGATATGGTAATGAAGGGGTGGAAGAATATGGGTGTTATTTGGATAAATTATCCTCTTGGATTGCCAAGTCTGAGAATCCTGCTATGAAAATTTATCTTTCAGAATGGAACTTGGATGGAATAGATATGCGTACTGGGCTTTTTACAGGAGGTTTCTTGAATAGATTGGAAGCCACTCCGGGAGTAGAGATGGCTGCTTCTGCCTTGTTTTTAAGACATACTTCTGCCACAGGCTGGAATAATGCTTTTATTAACTTCGATCAAAATGGGTGGTTTCAGGCTCCTAATTATGTTGTGATGAAATTATGGCGGGACCATTTTCAGCCTAACCGAATAGCGGTATATGGAGATATGAAAGGATTGAATGTTATTGCTACGATATCGGATAATAGGAAGGAAACCTGTTTGAAAATTGTCAATCCTGCCGGACAACCTGTCGCGATGAAAATCAGAAACGGAATAAATTTGGGTATGCCTGTTTGGAAAGTAATACATACCCCATCTTTATTAAATAGTAATTCAATGTCAAACCCAGATAAAATAAAAGTTGAAAATCGGGAGGTGATGATTGATGGTGAGGATATTATTATAGCAGTACCGGCTTTTTCGGCATCTGTTTTGACTATGCAGCAAGAATAATTATTCCTTTTTTGGGTAAATGTTTATGCAGAACCATTTATTGTATGAATATTAAAAGTAGATAGAAATGAAGAAAGACTCTATTGTAACCATATTATTAGTTTTCAATATTCTTATGGTATCATGTACAACCTTGATAAAAAGACAGGGTGCAACTTATGACTTTACACCTTTGGATTCGATAATCAGCAGTTGGATGGACAAAGGATATTATCCGGGTGGAGCAATATGTGTAGTAAAGAATGATTCTGTACTGTTTGAAAAGGCGTATGGCTCTTTCACCGGAGATACAAAAGTGTATGTCGCTTCTGCCGGCAAGTGGGTGGCTGCTGCCGTAATTGGCGCGGTAGTGGACCGGACAGATTTGAGCTGGGATGATCCTGTAGAGAAGTGGTTACCGCAATTCAGGGGCGATGCAAAAGGCGGTATCCTTTTGCGTCAACTCCTCTCTCATACTTCCGGTGTACGTCCTTACCTGCCTGCTCCCCGGGTGGACAATTATAACCATCTGGATTCGGCTGTCACAGAAATATTGTCTTTGGATACTGTTTTCACACCGGGAACCCGGTTTGAATATGGAGGACTGGCCATGCAGATAGCTGGACGTATGGCAGAAGTAGCTATGGGAAAGGAGTTTGAACCTTTATTTCAGGAACTGATCGCTGCTCCTTTGGGGATGACTCATTCTCATTTTGCTCCGGTTAATACTGACGGGGGGCATGCTCCTATGTTGGGAGGCGGATTGTGCACTACGCTGAACGATTATATCCGTTTTTTGAAAATGATTTATCATAACGGACGTTCCGGGAACAGGGAGATACTGAAACCGGAAACAGTTCAAACTATGCAGGCAGATCAGGTGCGGAATGCTGTTGTTGCTCCCGGTGAGTATGTTGAGAAAGCGTTAGGGCAACATCACATAGGCATCTACGGACTGGGTGAATGGCGTGAATTGGTTGATGAGGCTACAGGGGAAGCTTATCAGATCAGTTCTCCCGGATGGGCCGGTGCTTACCCGTGGATAAACAAACGTGATGGCGTGTATGGTTTCTTTATAGCCCACGTACAAGGAGAAGCCAATAAAAAAGACGGCTTTTCTTCTTTCTATGGCAGTCCTGTCCTGTCTGAAACGGTAACCAAGATAGTAAATCAATAAATGAGTATGAAAAATATTTTAGTAATCTTTATTTTTTGGATGGGATGTATGTTGGCTGTTCAGGCGCAGCAACACCCTTGTGTCTATGTTTCTCCCTCGGATAAAGTGACGGTCCGGCAAAAAGTGAAAAATGAGCCTTGGGCTGGGGAAGCCTTTGCGGCTATACGCTCTAAGGTGGAAAAATATGTGGATCGTCATCAGACCGATCCCGAGTGGATCATTTCCCGTCTGGCCATGTATTGGAAAGAGGGGGAGCGTTATACCCAATGTTATCTGAAAAAACAGAATTGGGACCGTGGTGAGGGTAATGCTCCTGTCCCCACAGTACGGATGCCGGGTATGCGTACCTGGAATAAATATGCTAATGTACCGTTGGAACAGCGTATTCCCTATAATGAGACCGGAGATATGCTTGGCATTAACAAATTGAATCCTTCGGAACCTCCTGTGAAAGTGCCCTATAAGGAAAGCGGGCATATGGTACGGGGGAATAATGTCGAGATCCTGACATTGGCGGAAAATGCCGCTTTTGTTTATTGGGTGACAGGAGAAGAGAAGTTTGCTCGTTTTGCCACAGATATATTCAATGTATGGCTGGTGGGAACTTATTATATGAATCCTATTCTGGACCCCGGAAAATCATGTGGCAGTAGCGGTGGTTGGGAGCCGGGAGGCATTTGCGGGTATTATGATTATGAACAGATACATGACGATTTGGCGATGCATGCGGCAATGGTGTATGATTTTGCTTTTGATTATTTGAGCCGGCATCCTCATGCACACCTGAAGGAGATTGGGAAAGATACGAAGAGTGTAGCAGTTGAAGTATTCAAGCGTTTTATCAATATAGGACTGGTGCGTGGCGGAAAATCGGGTAACTGGAATGTGAACGGATGGAATATGATGTTGCGTCCCGTACTGGTACTCGATAGTGATGAGGCTTATCCTGACGGCAAAGGAAAAGAATATTATTTGAATCTGCTGGTCAACGAATCCACTCCTTACCATGATGCTATTCCCGATATGTTGAAAACTTATGACCCGGTGACAGGCTTGTGGCCCGAATCTCCAGGATACTCTTTCGGTACGATACAGATGTTGCTTGATTGGGCGGCTCCCTTAAAACGTGCCGGAATAGATATTATAGCCGGCAATCCCATTTTACAGAAAGCGGCAATGGCGGTATTTCCTTGGATGGATGATGCTGCCAACATGGTGGTTTTCGGTGATTCACGTGGAGGAAGCGCTAATTTCCAGACTTTTGAGAATTTGTTGGCTTACTATGCCGGGATTACTGATAAAGCGGGTATGGAAAAAGTAGCGAGTGCCTTGAACAAGGGGATTTCTCAAAAAAAATATACTAGAAATAATGCCGGTTGGACAGGGCTGTGTACCTATACAGCTACTATTCCATCTGTGTGTACAGAGAACAATGAGCGTGCCTCTTATTCTCCTCATCATCGTTTCATCAC
>ENA-OPMG01000389-OPMG01000389.1-human-gut-metagenome-genome-assembly--contig:-NODE-389-length-32147-cov-3.868316_pt1 | contig 32147 bp, 21 predicted proteins | sample MGYA00241522_ERZ501741 | MGnify/ENA primary metagenome ERZ501741 (study PRJEB25962, sample SAMEA2042616) | human gut metagenome | biome: human gut; feature: human-associated habitat; material: faeces...
CAAAAGCGACGATAATACAGAAGGCACTGCATTAGGTACCAGAGTAAGCAATAAAATTAAAAATGGTGAAATGACTGGAGTTGTTAAGTTCACTGACTTTAAGAGAAAAGACTATCAAGTTAACATGGTAAGCTTCAAAGAAGTTGTTGACTTGATATTACAAGAATACGGCTACTAAAAAAAAGGTGGACTAAAAGTCCTCCTTTTTTATGCAATTTCTGCTCTTGTTTTATGAGTCAAATCCGTAGAATTATTTTGAGGAAGGTGGATTAATTCAGCAGTATTATCAACTTCTTCCTGCTTTTCTACCATTTCTTTTGTTACAACAAATTTTGTTATATCATGCTTTGTAGGAATGTCATACATAACGTCAAGCATTAATTCTTCAACAATAGATCTTAATGCTCTCGCGCCGGTTTTACGCTTAATTGCCTTTTTAGCAATCAAATCAATAGCATCCGGTTCAAATTCTAAATCAACACCATCCATCTTGAGCAAGCATTGATACTGTTTTAGAACAGCATTCTTAGGTTCTGTTAATATCATTTTTAAAGTAGCTTCATCAAGAGCATCCAATACAGCATAAACAGGTATTCTTCCAATAAATTCAGGGATTAAACCAAATTTAAGCAAATCTTCCGGCTGTAATTTTTTTAGCAATCTTGCAGCTGCCTGTTCTTTTTCAGCCTGTGTTGGAGCTGATTTTCCAAAACCTATTGAAGAACCATCTTTTACTCTATGCTCAATAATTTTATCTAAATCTACAAATGCACCGCCGACAATGAAAAGAATGTTACTAGTATCAATCTGTATCATTTCCTGCTGCGGGTGTTTTCTTCCGCCCTGAGGAGGTACATTTGAAAGAGTACCTTCAATAAGTTTTAATAAAGCCTGCTGTACACCTTCACCTGATACATCTCTTGTTATAGATGTATTTTCAGATTTTCTGGCAATTTTATCAATTTCATCTATATAGATAATGCCTTTTTCAGCTTTCTTTGCATCATAATCAGCATTTTGATATAATCTCAAAAGAATGTTTTCAACGTCATCACCGACATAACCGGCTTCAGTAAGAGTTGTAGCATCTGCAACAGCAAACGGAACATCAAGCATTTTAGCAAGAGTTTGCGCCAATAAAGTTTTACCGCTTCCGGTAGGTCCTACTAGAAGAATATTTGATTTCTGTATTTCTACACCATTTGTATCTTCCTGTTTATTATGTTTAAGACGTTTGTAGTGATTGTATACAGCAACAGAAAGAACTTTTTTAGCATCATCCTGACCTACTATATGCTGATCCAGATAAGCTTTTATTTCATGAGGTTTTGGTATTGCTTTTTCTTCAATATCGTCTGATGATTTTTCAAGCTTTTCACCGTTCTTTTCTTTAGCTTCAAAAAATTCTTCATCTAATATTTCATTGCACAACTCAACGCATTCATCACAGATAAATACATCCGGTCCTGCAATTAATTTCTTTACCTGATCCTGCGTTTTACCGCAAAATGAACATTTTAGCCTATCGTTTGATGACATATTTTTCTCCTGTTAATTGGGCTGTACAGGGGCAAAGCCCCTTAAATCACCTAACCCTCTTTTGTGATAACCTTATCAATCATACCGTACTCAAGAGCTTCCTGAGGAGTCATGATATAATCTCTATCAGTATCTTTTTCAATCTTTTTAATTGATTGGCCTGTATTAGACGCCATGATTTCATTTAATGTCTTTTTAATTCTCAAGATTTCTTGAGCCTGAATTTCAATATCTGTTGCCTGACCTTGAGCACCGCCTAAAGGCTGGTGAATAAGTACTCTTGAATGAGGAAGAGCCATTCTCTTACCTTTAGCACCTGAACAAAGGAGAAATGCGCCCATTGAAGCGGCCTGTCCTAAGCAGATTGTTTGAACATCGGCTCTAATGTGCTGCATTGTATCATATATTGCAAGCCCTGCAGTAACGCTTCCTCCTGGAGAGTTTATATATAACATAATATCTTTTTCCGGATTTTCACTATCTAACAATAATAGCTGAGCTACAATCAAGTTAGCAACCATATCATCTACAGGAGTTCCAAGGAAAATAATTCTTTCTCTTAATAATCTTGAAAAAATATCAAAAGAACGCTCTCCTCTGCTTGATTGTTCAATTACTACAGGTACAAAACTCATTTTCAAAATTTCCTTTCTTATTTATTATAAAAGACAATATCATTATACATTACAAAAATAATTATACAAATAATCGTTTTGTATGATATTATCCTCTCACTTATTGGGTTATTTCTATTATAGCATAAAAATTAAACATAACATTTTATATGAAATGTTATGTTTATATAATACCTCTACATTATTTTTTTTGCGTCTTTTCAAATTTTTGTTACAAACTTGTTACAAATCTGCTTTATAAAAAGTATTATACATAAAGCCATAATACAGCCATTTATAATGTAACATTTCATATAAAATGTTACATAAATAGAATTTAGCAAAAGGAGATTGGTATGACAATACAAAAAACAGGATTTTTAAAACAACTTTCTAACGGCTGTAAAGTTTATACTCAGAAAGTCGGGACTAATGCAGTAACAGAAGTTCTCAACAAGGATGGAATGCATACTGCAAGCCGAATTAAATCATTTAACAGATACAGCTGTGGAAATAAAAAGGTTGTAGAACAGACTAAGTTTACAAGAAAATTAAACAACGGAATTGACACTATTGAAAAAGAAGTTACACACCGAGTTTATGACAATAACAATAAATTGCTTGGCACCAGAACACTATTCTCTTTTAATACGTCTGAAACAGACAATACTTATGCAGGATTGTTAAAACTAAAACCTCTAGAAAAAATAATTAAAGCAGGAAAAAATACTATTAAGACCACACTCAACTCAATTGATGGAATTAGAATAAGAAAAGATTATTTCAACGAACAAAACACCTTATTTAGAAGAATATGGTTTAATAAAAAAGGCTTACCCGCATTTGATTCTGCAAAAAAATAAAAAAGGCTTGCAATATGCAAGCCTTTTTTATGCTTCTTCAAACATATCTTTTCCTACAGCACAAAGTGGACATACCCAATCTGACGGTAAATCTTCAAAAGCTGTGCCAGGAGCTATACCATTATCAGGATCGCCAACTTCCGGATCATAAATATAGTGACATACTGTACATACATATTTTTGCATAAATTTATTCCTCCTTATTTACACATTAAACTATATTTTTAGAGATTTTACTATTGTATCTACAACATTATCCATCTGTTCAATTTGTTCTTCCTTCAATGTCGATTTTATACAAATAGAATCATCAAGGATTTCAGTTCCTTTGAGTTTTTCAAGAATTTCTCTCATTTGCCCCCCGCATGCCGGAGCCCAGCTGCCATTTTGAATAACAACATATTTTCTATTCTGCAGATTATGTGAAATTAATATGTGTAAAAAAGTTTCCATTGACTCAAAAATCCCTGCATTATAAGTTGTTGTTGCAAGAACAATATGAGAGAATCTAAACGCTTCAGAAAGCACAAAAGACGGATGCGTCATTGAAACATCAAACATTTTGATATTTCTCACACCGCTATCTGCAAGCTTTGATGCAAGCAGACTAACTGCACTTTCTGTTCCGCCGTAAACAGATGAATACGCAATCATAACTCCATTTTCTTCCGGTAAATACAAGGACCATTTGTTATATTTGTCCAACAAAAGATTAATATTTTCTCTTATCATTAAACCATGAAGAGGACAAATCATCTTTATATCAAGTGCTGCAGCCTTTTTTAGCATCATTTGCACCTGAAGCCCGTACTTTCCAACAATATTAGTATAATATCTTCTTGCCTCAGCAAGATAGTCACGTTCCCAGTCAACCTCTGAATCAAACAGGTTTCCGTTTATAGCACCAAAAGTACCGAATGCATCTGCCGAAAACAGAATTTTATCTGTCTTGTCATAAGTTATCATAACTTCCGGCCAATGAACCATAGGAGCCATGATGAACTGTAACTCGTGAGTTCCAGTGTTGAGGATATCTCCTTCCTTTACAACCTGAACTCTTGAATCGACTTCAAAATCAAAAAACTGCTTTATCATTGTCACAGTTTTTTGTGTACAAACTATTTTCAAATCCGGATGAACTTTAATAACTTCACCTAGCAGTGCGCAGTGATCAGGTTCCATATGCTGCACAATAATATAATCTAAATGTCTGCTGCCTAAAGCTTTGTTCAAATTTTCATAAAATTGTTCTGCACAAACCTTGTCGACAGTATCAAAAAGAACGGTCTTTTCATCCTTTAGTAAATAAGAATTATAAGACATGCCATCTTTTACTGGATAGGCACTTTCGAATAAAGAAAGTTTTCTGTCTGAACAGCCTAAATATATAAGATTTTCTGTAATTTTCCTTATATTATGCATTTTCTACTCCTAATATACGTATAAACTTATTATAACGTAAAAAAATTATACATATCCTATGTAAGGAAGATTTCTATACACTCCATCATAATCTAAACCATACCCGACTAAGAATTTATCATCAACTTCCAGACCGTGATAGTCCGGGTCGATTTCAACTTCACGCTTTACTCTTTTATCAAGAAGCGAACAGAATTTAACAGATTTTACCTTAAAATTGTGGTTTATAAAGTCCATTAAAAATTTTGCCGTATGTCCGGTATCGATAATATCCTCGACTATTAATACATTCTTTCCATTCAAATCCGGCAGAGAAATATCCACAGCATTAACTTTGCCAGTTGAGGCAAAACCTGAGCCGTAGCTTGATAACCTTATAAACTCCATATGTACAGGCATTTTCAAATGTTTTGATAAATCAACTGTAAACATAACAGCCCCTTTTAGTACACAGATTAGAAAAAGTTCGTCATCTCCGTAGTCAGAATTTATACGTACGCCAAGCTCTTTAATGGCATTTTGTATTTCATCGCTTGTAAAGAGTGTCTTTAAATCTTTTTCAGTTATCATTTTTCCCCCGTTAAATTACTTCTACAACATGGGTTGGTTTATCTTTAACAGCAATCTTGCTGCTCAGTCCTACTCCAACTGCCCATAGAACTTCATCCTCTTTACATAAAAGCATAAGAGTATTTCTGTTATGTCTTGGTACCCCTTTAGAATTAAGATATTTTTTCAACTTCATTGAACCCGACATTCCAAAAGGACTTATCACGTCACCGTCTTTTCTTGTTCTTAACAAAAGCGGAAATTTTACTCTTGAGAAATCAACATATGCAAACTTTGAAGTTGATTCCGGAAAAACAAACAGCTCTTTGTCTTCATATTTACGAATAACAAATGCATTTTCTCCAAATTGATATTCACCCTCTCCAGAAATTTCTATTTCTGTATTATTTACCGTTTCAGTTTCCTGTTTTCTGGAAGGAATTATTTCTATCGTTTTTTCATCTGCATAAAGCCATAGTGCCGTTGCAAGAGATTTAGTACTGCCGTTACGCTGATTTATATTCTCTTCTATAAACTCATAAATCTCTGTGATTTTCTTATAATCGTAATCCAAATCAAGTGACTGTATGAATTCATGCAAAAGACGCATTTTTACAGATTTAGAAAGAATTCTGTATTCTATAGGATTTATCTTTCCATCACTCAATACCTTATCTCTTATGGGTGTTAAATATTCTTCAATTATATCATTATCGCTTTTGGCAATTGAAGAAAGAGTATTAAGTGCATCTTTTACAAGAGGATTAATTTTTTCCAGTGAAGGAATTACATTTAATCTAAGATAATTTCTCTTGTAAGCAATATTTGCATTAGAAGAATCATTATTAGGCGCAAGATTATTTTCATTGCAGTAATCAATAATTTCTGCACGTTTTACAGTCAAAAGCGGTCTGTAAAAATATCCGCGTTTTTCTGAAATACCTTTTAGCCCGACAATTCCTGTCCCCTTTATTATTCTATAAAGAAGTGTTTCTGCATTATCATCATAATTGTGTGCTGTAAAAACAGCATCTGCATCATATTCTTCATAAGCTTCTTCGAAAAATTCATATCTGGCAATTCTTGCATCATTCTCAGTTTTCTTAATATTTTTAGATGCAGTCTGAGTATAGAACTCCATCCCCTTAGCACTCGCAAAAATTCTGCAAACCTCCTGCTCGCGCAGAGCTTCTTCTCCCCGCCAATTATGGTTATAATGTGCTGCAACAACATTCAAGTCTATAAATTCCGGCATGTTTTTAATTTTAGACAAAACATCGAGCAGGCACATTGAATCAAAACCTCCGGAAAAACCGACTATGATAGTTTTATCCTGCAAGCTGTATTTTTTTAAAAAATCAACAACTTTTTTAACAATACCCTGCATTTTATCTTTATTATCCGTTATAATCTTTTCCTCTGCCCTGAATACCGTGTCTAATTTCTACAGCATCAACTCCGAGCTGATCTAATGCTTTCATTGCAAGAGATTCCGGCTCATCAATAATTGCCAGAAGCAAATCGACTGCTTCAATTTTTTGTTTATTGGATTTTTTTGCGGAAATCCAGGCTTTTTCAAGCACCTTTTTAGCGCGTTTTGTAAAAGTTATTTCTCTGTCAAAATACTCATTACCATATCCGACAAGGTTTTCTACCACAACTCTTGCATCGCGCATTGTTATCTCTAAATCATTCAAAACCTCAAAAGCTATACTGGTTCCTTCCGCAATAATACCAAGCAGAAACATTTCCGTGCCGACTATATTACGCCCGATACGACGTGCTTCTTCCTTTGCAAGCTTCATTATTGTTAAAGTTTCAGGCATTTGTTTTTCAATCGGTTTCAAAATATCTTCTGACATCTTTTCACTGTCTATTCCAAGTGACTTAATAATATCGTAAGCTAAGCCGCGTTTTGTCTTTAAAACACTCAGCACAATATGTTCAGGTGTTATAACAGAAGAGCCCAGTTCTTTTGCCGTTTGAAGCGCCGAATTCATCACAAGAAAAGCATTTGGAGTAAAAATAATTTTCTTACCTTCATACTCAGCCTGTCTGGAGCTTTGTTCTGCGAGTTTCGCTTCAAAATTTTCAAAGTTCAAGCCGTACTTCTTAATGGTTTCCACAAGCTCTGAATTTGAAGATTCAAGAATTGAAGCCATTATCTGCTCTGTACCGAGAATTTCGTACCCTGCAGCTGAAAGTTTTGACACAGCTCTGTCAAAAACATCGGAAAGAGCTTCGCCTTCATAAACAGCTTCAAAAGAACTTCCTTTGTCTTCATCTTCTTCTGCTTCAGGATGCTCAAGCCTTTTAATCTTTTTTTGAACAAGTTTTGTTAAAATATCCTTTGAATTATAGATATCAAAATCAAACTTCCTCAATATTTCCTGAATATTATGATTTTTCTCCGTAATAACAGTCAAAAACAGGTGTTCAAATAAAATATTTGAATTACCGGATTTTGCAGCAAGATCAAGTGTATGTTTCAAGATATCTTTCACTGCATGGCTGAAAGGTATATTTTCAGGAATACGCGATGCTTTTTTAAGGCATTTTCCGACCTCATCTGACATTGCCTCAAAAGTGACATTGTACATTCTAAATAACTTTAGCGATACCCCTTTTGCCTCTTTGACAAGTGCCAGCAGGAGATGTTCCGGCATAACTTCATCACAGCAGGTTTCTCTTGCCAGATTTTGCGCTTCATAAACTGCATTAACAGCTTTTTCCGTAAAACGTTCAAACAAAACTATTCATCCTCTTCATCATCTAATGATTCAATAAAAGCGCAAACTTTTTTGAATTCTTCTTCGTCTTCAATGTTTTGGAAATAGCCGTCTTCGCCTTCTTCGATATACTCCATAACAATAACTTCGGAATCATCGTCTTCTTCATCCTCTGTTACAGGAAGAAGCAGTGCGTAAGTCTTGTCTTCAAAATCTATAACATCATAGATTTCGCATTTTACAATTTGTCCGTCTTCTCCGTAGATTTCTACGAATTGTTGTTCCATTTCCTGATTTTCTTCGCTCATAATCATTTCCCTAAATACTGTTCTAATATTATACAGGCACTTTCGATATCGACAAGTCCTTTATTTTTTCTAAAATCGACCTTGCGGCTTTTTAACCTTTCTTCTGCTTCTTCAGAAGTTAATCTTTCGTCTTCCAATATTATATCAAAACCAATTAATTTTTGTGAAAATTCTATACAATTTTCTCCTTGAAAGCCTAAAGTACCGTCCATATTGTACGGAACACCTACAACTATTTTCTCAACCCTGTTTTCTTTTGCTATTTTAGTAATCTCTTCTATAGCTTTCTGCTCGGGTTCTCTCTGAATACAGGTACATGGATTTGCAATTACCTGCAAGTAATCACTCAAAGCAACGCCAATTCTTTTTGTTCCGACATCAAGCGCCATTATTTTATGCATTATCTACCCACCTTGCTTCAATGCTGGAGATTATCATATCAAGCTGCAGCAGCTTAAAATCATCGGTATTAGCCTTAGTACGTTTTTCAAATATATTTGAAGCTTTTCTTTGATTTTTCAGAATATAGCGCTTGCCGACATAATACTCGTAAATACTTTTTCTAATAATGTTTGTCAGGAAACTGTAATTAGAGCCCAGCGAATAAAATATTTCTGCGAGTTCTTTATCACCCTTGAGCATTCTTAAGTAGGCTGCCATATTAAACATAATAAGCTTATAAGCCAGTTCCTGCGCGCTATAAATACTGTCGAAGTTATCTGCGACAAACTTATCTAAATCAACATTAAAATTATTTGCTTTAAATTCTGATGACAATTTTTCTATAAAAGTTTTAAATTCTTCTGAAGTAATTTCGTCAAAGAACCAGTTTTGCACATAATCGCTAAGACAAAGTTTATCAATATCTTTCTGGTTTAACTCTTTCTTTTCCAGATAAAAAGCCGGCTTTTCAGCCTCAATATCCAGAAGAATACTCTGCCAGCAGATATATTCATACGGCACAGGGTCGTTGTTCAAGTGCGAATTTTCTTCAGCCTGCTCAAGCAGATACTTTGCTACACCTGCATTAATCTCATATTTTTCTTGATAATTATAAAACTTATCAACGATTTTATAAAAATCTTGTTCTGTCATTGAATTAAAGCCGAAAGAATCAAGAATTCCATATCTAGGGTTTATAACAATTGCAAGAAATTGCAATGTTTTATTTGCTCGTATTCTTGAGAAAATAATCGCCATGTTGCCATGCCCGTCAGGGAAAGAAGTATAAATTTTATACGGCTTTGATTCCTGCAGAATATTTCTGTAAAATTCTTCTGTATTATCAACCCTTACACCGGCCATTTTAAGTTCAGAGAGAGCCTTATTAATCCTTGAGAGCAAATCTTCTTTTGCATATTTTTTTGCATTTTCAAGCGCATGATAAGCAAGCTGTGATTTAGAACGGCCGAGAATTTCCAGAGCTGTATACCCGACTTCTGTATCAATATAGTATAAAAATACAGGAATAAGGATATTTGCAAGGGCATCATAGGCATAATCTTCTTCAAGAGATTTTATAAGAATAATTTTATCGCTGTCACTGATTGCGTTCAGAAAATCCATAAAATCAATCTGTGCTTCCGGATTCATAATAGCCGTTTCAAGAAGCTGCTTTGTTTCTCTGTTAATAAGTTCATTAAACTGTTCAAAATATCCGCTGATTACTTCATAATCAATTTTATTACCGAGGTCTTTAAGCATGTTAAAAGCTATCATCTTAACATGATCGTTATATTCAGGAGCTTTAATAACATTCCACAGCTCATCATTCAGCGTATCTTTATCAATAAGTTCCATCAAAAGCCAGCAAATCATCACCGCTTTTTGCTCATTCGCATTAACCAGCTCCCTGATTAACACCTCGAGAACAGTTTTTTTATCATCAATATTTTTTAAGTCAGTAATCAAAGAAGCTTGCGGCTGCGTTGACGTCATTAACGCTGTCAAAGTAGCAAGAATTTCTGCTTTTATTTGAATTTTATTCATAAAACCTCATCTTTAATTTTTATGCCAGAAAGCATCGAGAATTTTTTGTGCATCGGAAGACAGCATTCTATCCTGCAAAATCAGGTACTGTACCGCAATCATTACACACTCGGAGCAAATATTCACCCCCGGTCCTTTCACCATTTTCAGAACTTCCTCATTAGACCTTCCACAGAAACTACAGCAGACTTCTTCGTTCTTATTGTTTCCATCGGATTTACCCCCGAGTTTAATGACATTATCGTCTGACATAGACCTCTCCTTATTCAAAATTGATTGTAACTTAAAAAAGAGGTTTGCGCAAGGCATTAAGATAGGAACGAGCTGTATTGGTTCTGCATATTAGAAATCAGCATATCCATAGAGTTAAACTTTTTATTAAGCCTTGCCCGATACTTTTCTATAGCTTCATTTCCGCTTACAATTTTATTGTCAATTTTATTAATTTCGCGGGCATAAGCAGCATCGGCAATAGAGAAATAGCCTATTACAGACTGCAATGAGTTTTCCACAATACTTTCAACCTTTGTAAACACACCGTCTGTCGCAGTAGAACTTCCTTTTATTCCGGAACCAATCAGCAGTTCTTTAACAGCATCACTGTCAGCTTCATATGCATCAAGGAACTTGTCCTTATCAAAAGTAAGATTAATAATACTTTCATTTGAGGTAGAAACATTATTTGCACTTGCAGAAGTAACAGAAATACCAATCGCATCAAGATTTTTAAATACAGATGCATTTCCTATAGAACTCATCATTGCACTTCTAATCTGATTTCTGAGCATCTTTAATGTTGTTTGATTTTTCAGGCTTCCGTCTTTTGCAACTGCCTCATCAACATTTTTCATAAGTTCATTATATGAATCCACAATATCAGAAAGTGAGTTTGCAACGGTTTCTTTGTCTTTTTCAACCGTAAGCTTGACAGCAGAACCGCTTGTTAACCCGTTTAAATTAATAGTAAGACCTTTAATACGTGTTATATCACTTGTAAGAATATTAGAAGTCGAGGTATATGTCGTTCCGTTAATTGATACTTTCGAATTTTCACCAAGATTTTGCGAGTCAGTAACCATACGTGCTTTTTTCACAGATCCGTCAGTATACCATTCTGTTTCTGTATATCCCATAATATCAGTGAAGTTGCTTGTACCTGCTTCAATATTAATAAACGCCTGACCTGTTGAGCGAGATTTGATAACCAGCCTTCCGTTAATGCTGTCCCAATAAGCAGTTGCATTTGCAGTATCAGAAGAATTTATCTGCGAAATAATATCAGACAGCGTGGATTTATTGGTAATCGTAACCATCTGATCCCCTACATAGAAAGTACCTTCCTTAACATCACCTTTACGGAAAAGTCCGGTTTGAGTCAGAACAGAACTTTCGTTAACACAGTAGAGCGCACGTGCACTTACAGAACGGCCTTCTTCATCTTCTGCCAATCCAGTAACTGCGAGAAGATTTGAGGTATCTGTAGTAGTTCCTGTCTGAAGCTCGACATCGTCATCTTTTGAGTATATAACAAGTTTTCCTTCTTCAAATTTCAAATCAACATCAGAAAATCTTGAAGCTATTTGCGAGCGTAAATCGTCGAAGGTATTATCAGAAATTACGTTTATAGTAGCTTTTTCTCCGTTTCTGAAAATAGAGAATGTTCCGCCTGTAATACTAAGCGTCTTTAGCTGAGTATCCAGCCCTGCATAATTAGCAGCAGACATAGTTTTTTCCTCAACAATTGTTGTTTTCTTGACAATTGCAGATGTACTTTCCATAAAACCATCCATAGAACTTTTATAAGCCAGATGGATATTTGCATTCGGATTAATTATTGAAGATGTCGTTCCATTAGCTAGAATAGAAACACCGTTCATTTCGCTGATATAGAGTTTACCCCCGACAAATGATGCCTGCACTCCGACAGCTTCAAGCTTGTCTATTAATGAGCCGAAAGTTTCCGTATCAGTAATCTGTATAGCAATATTTTTGCCGTCTACCTGAAGTGCCAGATTTCCTGCGGATTTAAGAGTTGTATCCCCCCACGGGGTGTCAAATGTACTCAAGAGAGTATCTTCTGTTGCCGTAGCAGTATGTGTAACGGTTTTATAAAGAAGCTCGGAGCCGGTATATGAGAAGCTTGAATCAGGACCGGCTGTTCCAAATAATTTTTCAACGACATTAGAAGCATTAGAAACGCTGTTTGATTTTGCGACATAAGAGTTGCCATTTCCAATCAGCACAAGACTTGCCGAGCTTCCGTTATTAATAAGTCCGGTTTGGATACCGAAAGATTTAAGAGTATTCATAAATGACCCAATTGTTTCATCAGAAGATATAAGGGCCGTGTATTTAACTCCGTTATTGTAAATATAGTATTCACCGGCAGTTACACCAAGACTTGCCAGCGATGTCGATTCAGAAGCGGCTACAGTTGCAGTAACCTTTGTGGTAACCCGCTGAGAGCCTGTATAGCTTGATTCATTAACAATGGCCGAGCTTCCGCCAAACAGTTTATTTACTATATTTGAAGCATTAGAAGTATTGCTTGATTGAGCTATATAAGCATCACCGCTGCCTGTAAGTACAATTTTAGAGCTGTTTCCATTCTTAACAAGTTCAGCTTTTATACCATAGCTGCTCAGGGTTTCCATTAATGAACCTATTGTTTCATCAGAAGAAATTTGCAGAGTATGCCTGTTACCGTTTGTATAAATATAATATTCACCTGCTGTTACTCCGTAAGCTGACAGAAGAGCAGTTGAATCTGCGGCCTGCGTTGATGTAGAAGTTGATGTTAAGATTTCTTTACCTGTATATTTATAACTATCTGCCGTTGTATTGCTTCCGAAGAGTTTTTCCACAACATTAGAAGAATTTGAAACACTGTTTGATTTTGCTATATACGAATTGCCACTGCCGGTAATAATAAGCTTTGAGGTCGAGCCGTTATTGATTAATCCGGCCTGAATACCGAACGAGCTTAGCGTATCAATAAATGAGCCGAGTGTTTCATCAGAAGAAATCTGTGCAGTGAATTTTACCCCGTTGTTATAGATATTGTATTCGCCTGTAGTAACTCCAAGGTCTGCAAGTTTAGTTTCCCTTGTCGCGGCTGCTGTTACAGTATTAACAGAAGAAGCTGAAAGCGGTGTACCGCCTTTTGTTTCATAAGATTTATTATAAGAAGCTCCCATTAGATATGTACCAAGTGCACCTGAGATGTTAAAATCAGAAAGAGAATCAGTACTTACTGAAAATCTGCCTGTTGCGTCTATAGAAGCGTTCAAGCCCTGAGCTTTGAAGGCATCCAGCACTGAGCCCAGCGTGGAAGTCTTCGAGAAGTTTACAGTAAAGTTTTTCAACAAACCTTCTCTGGTTTTTGTCTGCATTACTAATGAAGCAAACCCGCTTGAATCAAAAGTCAGTTTTGTACCGTTTGCATAAGCAAGATTGCCGAGCAGAGTATCTGATGTTGCAACTACCTGCGCTGTAGAGCTTATAGTTCCTGTTGTTGTATTTACAGTACCTGTGGTAGAAGTTTTATTAAGAGATAGTTTTAACAGCGATACAAGATTTGAACCACCAGAGGCGCTTGATAAGAATGTATTTCCATTCCCTGTAATAGTTACAACACCTGCAGCAGATATAGAACCTGTCAACCCGTAAGCTGCTATTTGGTTAAAGAAGTCTTGGATTGTGGAAGATGAATCTACATATAGTTCTTCAGAAGTTCCATCTGCCTTATGTACAATAATATTACCGTTGCCGGCGTTATATCCGCTTATTGATTCTAAAGTTGTGGTAGCTGTTGCTGTATGTGTTGTAATATTTTTGATTGTTCTTGATGAAGTATTTTCATAAGCAGCATTACCTATGATTTCATAAGTTTTTCCTGCACCGGTACCTGCAATTCTGAGCACTGATTGTAAGTTTTCTGAGATGTACTCAAGCCATTCACTATCGTTTAGAGAGCCGATTGTTATTATTCCACCACTTCGGCTTGTTGTTACTCCGTAGTCAGTCAAAAAGTCGAAGAAATTTTCTACTGTCATGTTTGGTGTAATAATTTTCCAAGTTACATCACCATTGGTATTATTCATTGATATTGTTGCGTTATCAGTTAGTCCGAGCTCGCTAAGCCTTTTATTACCACTATCTAGTGCAATAGCTCCTATTCTATATGTTTTTTCTACTCCTGTATTTTTATACTGTATTCTACTATCAAAAGTAACATCTTCTCCGGCATCATTTAGCTTGAATGTATCAGAAAAAATTTTACTAAACCTATTTATATAAGTCATTGTAGAACCGGAGCTTCTTCCTGATATAGTAAGTTTTCCATCAGAAATAGAAGCAAAAAACTTTCCAGTACCGTTTATATAAGCGACCAAATCGTTCACTGTGGAACTTTCATGAACTGAATACGCTAGAGAGCCACTCTTAGATGTTTCAGCATTAGTAATTGTAACATAATTAAATAGTTCATATTCTTTATTTTCAAATCCCAGATCATGAAGGGTTGTACTAGCAGTTATTGTTCCTGTCGTTCCTGTTGTACTTGCTCGATACGTCCCGCCAGTGCTTGTATATGTAACTGATTTAGAGATATTGTATGTATACCCGAGTCCCACATTGAGGTTGAGAACTCTCCACAATTCATCATCTTTGTTAGTAGGGTCGCTATCCCAATACATGTCACTTCCGACCAAAAATTTTCCATCGCTGCCTTGAGCAATAGTTATTTTACCATCACTTAAGGTTGCACTAATGCCTATACTGTTTAATGATTGTATAAATTGTCCAACAGTAGTGCTGCCAACGAGCGTAATATTTGTTGTACTTGTACCACCAGCATTATTTGTTGATGAATAATGTATTTCAATATAATTATTTTTGTTACTGGCGCCATCATCAGGCACAAAACCCAATTCTTCAAAAGTTGTAGTTGAACGTATTGTAGTATATGCTTGTGTAAAAAAGTCGTTTGCCAAATCCAACCCCAGAACATCCCAAACTAAATTTATATTTCCTTCGCCTGATATATGTGTTTGTCCATTGGTGGACAATGTTATTCTACCATTAGAAAGCGATGCATTTATTCCACAATTTCTCATACAAAGCAAATAATCATTGACTGTCGTAGAGTTCGTAATAGTAAAATATCTACTGGTATTACTCCCCCCGGAGGATACAGAGAAATAGCGAACGTCAGAAGTAGAACTACCATCATGCAAACCTAAATCAACAAAAGTTGTATTGCCTGTAATGGTCACTTGCGTTTGAGTTCCATTAACCAAAGTCGTATAATAAACTGTTTTATCAGAAATAAGCGACCAGCCATTTGTAGTATTAGCATATACAGTTCCTCCTGTAAAAGTTCGCGATGTCATTTGTGCTGCATATGTTACTGAATGTCTCAACCCCATTGTGCTTATTAATTCACCACTAAGATAATAATTAGTTCTAGTATAAGTAACTGTTTTGTAAGCTCCAAGTTCGTTATCCCAAATTTCCGCACTTGTAATTTCTGGATAATACTGTGAAAAGCTTATTCCCGTTGTTGAGTTATAGTTAACATTAATGTAGTCAAAGTAAGAGTTACATCTCGAAACAAACTCAGCCACTGTCCAAGCACTCTGCACTGTAATAGAATTATAATTACTTTCATAGCTGCTACCTTCGTAAGGGCTACCACTATACCGCATTTCATATATAATACTAGTTCCGCTAAAACCTAGATATTCTCCTATTGTTGTATCATCTGTAATAGTCTTATATGTTGTATTTGTAGCTGTTACAGCAGCTGTTGAGGTCTGAGATAGTACTACAGTTTTTAGCCCATACTCTTGTTTACCAATACCTAACTTTGACAAAATACCATCAGATGCAGGAACATCTACTGCATATGCGCAAGTATCGTTGGAGTTAAAATATATTTTGCCATTACTACTCATGCGCATATCCACTCCAGCAGATCTCATCATTACTCGCAAATCATCAAATGTTGTAGAAGCTGTAACAGTAACTGTTGTAACTGTCTGACCATAATTGCTATAAATTTTTATACTATTATTAGTAGCATTACCATCCAGAGTAATAAAATCTTTGATAAGTGAACTCTCCGTTGCATAAATTGTACCTGTATAAGTCATGTTTGCAGTAGACGTAATAGCCTGCCCAACAGTATAAGCATCCGATGTCGCATAAGTTTCTATACCTAAAAGTTCTGCCATACTCCCGCCAACAACATATTGCGTTGATGATAAAGTTAGAACTCCATCGTTTATTGAGGCTGAAAACCCGTAGGTTGCAAGTGATGAAAACATACTGTCAAAGGTTGTTGTATTGGAAGCAATTGTTATGTAGGCCTGAGTTACTCCATTCTCTTTTGTTTTAATTTCCAACACTTTACCCGCAGCATTCAAACCCGCTTGTTCAAAAGTTGTAGTACCGCTGATAACTTGAGTTACAGTATATTTTATTGCAGATGATGAAGAAGCATTAGTGCTATTTACGATAACTGATGTTATTGTCGAAATTCCCAGAGCGTCTGCAACACTGCCCTTAATATAATTACCATTGCTTGAATTAAGATTTATTTTACCCTCGTCAATCGTTGCTGTTATACCATATGAACCCAAACTCGTAAAAATATCATCTAATCTTGTTGAAGAGCTTACACTAATTTCTTTTACAAGAGCATTTGAGGAGTTGTAAACTGCCAAAGCGTATCCGCCGGCTGGCTTTGCAGTACTAATTCCGAGTTCACCGAGAGTATTTGATGCAACAGCATAGTTTACACCCTGTGTAAATAAAATATTTCCATTTGCCCACACCAAGCTTGTGTTCTCAGAACCACTCTTAATTCCAAGAACCTCTGCTGCATTTCCGCTTACTTCTCCGCCTGTTACAGCAAGAACTCCGCTTGAGCTGAAGGTTGCACTCAATCCCGCAGAGTTTAATCTTGTTACAACATCCTCAATCGTCGTCGTAGAAGTCAATGTTATATAAGTCGTTCCTCCTGAACTGTTTTTTGCTGTAAGAACAGGACTTGAACTTAACTCCGACCAAAGACTCAAATCTCCAAGTTGCGTTGAAGAAGTCGCCTCTGAAGATGTTGTAATAACACTCTTATAACTCAGATTATTTGCTGTCTGTGTTTTAGAGCTTACTTCTTTTTCCAGACCAAGAGCGTTTATGATTCCTGTATTATTATCAATAATCTCGGCATCATTGATTGTTAAAGTCCCGTCACCGGAAAGTTCAGCACTTATTCCTTTTGCCTTTAGAGCATCTATTAATCCCTGTAATGTTGTAGAGGTGTTAATCGCAATGGTGTAAGTCGTATTATTCGCCTTAACCAGTATATTGCCGTTTTTAATTGAACCAAGCTGTGATAATTTTGTTGAACCTGTTGCAGCTGACTGTGTTGTCGTTGTAACAACTGTACGCAAATCAATTGAACTTTGTGTTTTTGAATTTACGTCAACCTGAAGCCCTAAAGCTGATATCAAGCCTGTGTTTCCGCTATCTATAATCTCTGCGTTCTTTACAGTAAATACCCCGTCAGATGATAAGGAAGCATCAACACCTTTTGCACTCAATGCATCTATCAAGCCCTGCAATGTAGTTGAACCTGATATTGCAATAGTATAAAGTGCGCCGTTTGCCTTAACTTGAATATTGCCGGACTTAATACTGCCTAGCTCTGAGAGTTTTGTTGCACCTGTTGCTGCAGCATCAGTCGTCGTCACAACAACTGTTTTTAATCCCGATGCAGTCTGTGTCATAGAATTAATATCTGTCTCCAGCCCTAGTGCTGTAATTATACCTGTATTACCGCTGTCAACAATTTCGGCATCATTTATTGTTAAAATACCGCTGCTTGAGAGTTTAGCATCTATGCCAAGTGAATTTAAACTGCTAACCAGTCCGCCCAGCGTTGTATTACCGTCTATTGAAAGATTATAGCTCGTACCATTTGCCTTAATTTGAATATTACCGGATGTTATACTGCCCAGTTCTGAGAGTTTTGTCGAACTTGTAGCAGCATTTACTATAGTTTCAGAGGTGGATGTCTGGAGGTAAGTACTTTCATACCCTCCTTTTTCATGTAGGTTAAAGATATCCAGAATGCCAGTTCCGACACTACCGTCATCATGTATGGTTAAAGTATCATCAATACTGCCGTCATCAAGGTTTATGCCAAATATTCCAGTCTTTGAATTATAGGTGGCATCAACTCCGATGTTATGAAGTTTCGCTATAAAACTCTCTATCGTGTCGTTCTTTTCAATCTGGATAATATTATATATACCGTTATTATCAATACCAATTTCACCAACTTTAATCCCCAAATCAACAAGTTTGGTATTGCCGACTGCCGTTGCTGTTTCAATAATTGTATTTAAAACTTTCAATCCGCTTACAGCCTCGGTACTGGTCGCAAGATTATCCACAAGAACATTATATTCAGCCTCCTCAGCTTCTGTTGTTGCACTCGCTGTCAGGATATTTAAATCAGATGATGTCGCAAGTTTCTGGGCAAAAATATCCATAGACGCTACACCGTACTTCGCATCCGTTACCTTCTCTATTACAGAGCGGAAAGAATTGAAAAATGATTTTATATTATTCAATGTTTCGCGTGATAAGAGTACCGTTTCTTTTTGTTCTTCCAGCGTATCAATTTTCGCCTGCTTCAATGCTACAAGCGATTCAACCCAAGAAGAAGTATCTAATCCGGATGCTAATCCGCTGAATGATATTGCCACTGCTACGTCCTGCTTTATTGTAATAGTCTACAAAAGCAGCAATGTAATGCAACAACGCCCGCACCGCTAAAATAAGCAGCGCCCTTACATTGTAAAATATTAAATTTTTTCATTGCAAATTGTTGTTTCCTGTCGAAAACATCACATCGTTACTTTATATACATATTATAGCATATATTTATACTTATGCAAGTAGGGTACTACGTACGTAGTCAAACAGTCGGTCAGCATTCCATTACAACCCCCGACTAGAAGTGTTGCTAAAGGCCTACCTCAATTTCTACACTACAAGCTACTTCAATGAATCTATCAAATCCTTTATAACATCTTGCTGTGCAGATATTTCGGCAATACGAGCATTTGTTTGTTCAACAAGTTCTTTTGGCGCATTTGCTACAAACTTCTCGTTCTTCATTCTGCCTTCTAAAGAGTTCTTTTCATTTGTTAATTTTTCAAGTTTCTTTTCCTGACGTTTAATCTCTGCATCCAGATCTATCAAATCAGCAAGCGGAACTACAAGTTTTGAAGCAGAAACTACTGCCGCAGCAGATTTTGGAGGGGTTGGCGCATTCATTTCCGCATAAGTTATATTATTAACTTTAGCAAGTCTGCGGATATATGCTTCAATTTCAGTAAAGATTTCTTTTTCTTTACCCTCTGCCCTTATTTCTACATCAACAGTTGCAGAAGTTGGAATATTGAAACTCTGTCTTACGTTTCTCAGTGATGTAATTGTTTCAAACACAAGCTTCATTTCCTCAGCTTCTTTAGGGAAGCTCATAGCTTCTTCATAAACCGGATACTTAGCAATTATCAATGCACTTGTTTCTTTTTCTCCCGGAATTAAGCCCCAAACATTTTCTGTTATATGAGGCATAATCGGATGAAGCATTCTAAGTGACATATCAAGAACGTATCTTAAAACACGTTGTGTATTTCTCTTCAAATCTGCGTCCTGAAGCTGAATTTTTGCAATTTCAACATACCAGTCGCAGTATTCGCTTCTAAAGAAGTCATACAATTCATGAGCAATTTCACCTATTCTATACTCTTTCATATACTGATTAACAGTCTTTGCAGTTTCATTAAGCTGGTTTAAAATCCACTTATCAACAAGAGTTAATTTTTCTCTGTCAATCGGTTTATTATCAACTCCATCCAGATTCATAAGTACAAACCTTGAAGCATTCCAGAGTTTGTTAGCAAAGTTTCTGCCGTACTCAAATCTTTCGTCAGAAACCTTGATATCCTGACCGCCGTAAGTACACAGAGATGTCATTGTAAATCTCAAGGCATCACAGCCGTATTTATCAATAATTTGAACAGGGTCAATAGTATTTCCCTTTGATTTTGACATTTTCTGGCCTTTTTCATCACGTATTAAACCGTGAATATAAACTTTTGAGAATGGAGCTTTACCAGTAAATTCCAATCCCATTGTAATCATTCTTGCAACCCAGAAGAAAATAATATCAAAACCTGTTACAAGAACTGATGTCGGGTAGAATTTTTTGAAATCGTCTGTTTCAGAGTTAGGGAAGCCCATTGTAGAGAACGGCCATAATCCTGACGAGAACCAGGTATCAAGACAGTCAGTATCCTGTACATAATTTTCAGGATCCGGATTTTCTTTAGCAACAACCATTTCTCCGGTTTCTTTGTGGTAATAAGCAGGTATCTGATGTCCCCACCATAATTGTCTTGAGATACACCAATCTCTTATATTTTCCATCCAACCTAAGTAATTCTTTTCCCATCTTTCAGGAATAAAAGTAATTCTGCCGTCTTTTACGGCTGCAATTGCTTCTTTTGCAAGAGGTTCCATTTTTACAAACCATTGTTCAGAAAGAAGCGGTTCAATTGTCGTGTTGCATCTCTGGCATTTACCAACGTTATGTTCGTGCTCTTTTACACGCAGAAGGAAGTTATTGTAGCTCAACATATCAACAACTTTCTTACGCGCTTCGTATCTGTCAAGACCTTGATAATCAGGCGGAACTTCTGCACAGGCTTTCATCTTGCCTTCTTCATCAATAACCCAGATTGGCTTAAAGTTATGGCGTTTGCCTACTTCGTAGTCATTAGGGTCATGTGCAGGAGTAATCTTAACCGCACCTGTACCAAAAGATTTATCTACATATTCATCTGCAATAATAGGAATTTGTCTGCCTGAAAGCGGAATCATAACAGTTTTTCCGATTAATTCAGAATATTTTTTATCAGAAGGGTGAACTGCAATAGCAACGTCGCCGAAAATAGTTTCCGGTCTTGTTGTAGCAACAATGATTGCACCGGCTTCACCAACGAGCGGGTAAGAAATTTCCCATAGATGCCCTTGTTCTGTTTCGTATTCAGTTTCAATATCAGAAATGGCGCTCTGGCAGCGAGGACACCAGTTTACAATATACGCACCTTTATAAATTAAACCTTTATTATAAAGCGTTACAAAAACTTCTTTTACAGCTTCAGAACAGCCTTCATCAAAAGTAAATCTTTCTCTTGAACGGTCAAAAGACGCACCTAAACGTCTAAACTGGTTCAGGATAGCTGACTTATGTTCATTTGCCCATTTCCAGGTACGTTTTAGAAACTCTTCTCTTCCTATATCGTGGCGGCTTAAACCTTCTTTTCTAAGTTCTTTTTCGACAACTGCCTGAGTTGCAATACCGGCATGGTCAGTTCCAGGAAGCCATAAAGCTTCGTAGCCGCTCATTCTGTGATAGCGGGTTAAAATATCTTGCAGAGTTCCGTCCAACGCGTGTCCCATATGAAGAACACCTGTTACATTCGGAGGAGGAATGACTATGGTAAACGGAGGTTTGTTGGAATGGGCATCTGCTCTGAAATATCCGCCGTCTTCCCAAAATTTATACATCTTTTCTTCTGTTGATTTCGCATCATAAACAGTCGGCAAATCATCAATTTTAATCTTAGTTTCTGTCATAATAATCCCTCGCTCGTGTAAATATAATAATAGGATAACATAAAAATAAGTGGTATAATAAATCTATGAAAAATTTTTTTATTTTATTATTAATATTACTAACTGGTGCTGTTGTCGCAGCAGAGGACTTTACACTTAAGGCCGGAGTATCTGTAAACGACATTCCAAAAGCGTTTTTTGGCAGCTGGAGAGTAACGGCAAAACTTGAAGATACAAACAGCTACGGCACTTTCAAACCGCAAAGTATAGATTTTTGGACTCTTTCGCGTGCAGGAGATAAAGTCACTTTGTCAAATCCTTTCAGCGGAGCGAACGCAGAAGTTTCACTAAAAACTGTTGAAGGAAACTTGATTGTGTTTTCTAAAAAAGCTCCATATGATAACAAAATGCTTACGGATACCATAACCCTCAGACTTTCTGATAATACTTTTTCGGGTATAAATACACTAAGCCTCGAATCTTTTTCTCTGGTTGATAACCATCTTATGAAAACAGAAACAGCACGTTATGTTATAAAAGGGGAAAAGATTTCCGGAGAAAGTATTTTAGGTAACTAAATCTTTACATTTGCTTCAAATAATTGTACAATAGACTAGTTATATAAGTATATGAGAGGATTTATATATGAAATTTCACATGCAAGTGTTAATTGCACTTGGGCTAGGCTTAAAGAGAAACTGGCATATTTTTGCCGGTCTTGTTCTGGGTGTTCTTGTCGGGATTTGGCTTCATAAGGAACCAAGTCCGGTTATTATGACAACTCTAACTTTTATCGGACAGGTATTTATAAGACTAATCCAAATGGTAGTTATTCCGCTTGTAATTTCCGCAATAGTAATCGGGATTACAAGTATAGGCGACAGCAAACAGCTCGGGAAACTGGGAACAAAAATGATTTTCTACTATACAATTATTACTGTCGCAGCAGTAACAATTGGTGCAGCACTTGCATTACTGCTTAAACCCGGACTGGGCGCAGCACATTATATAAATATTGATACGGCTGCTGATATTCAGGCTCAGGTTGCAGCTACAATCGAAGCGCAAAAAGGTAATCTGCTTAATATTTTCTTAGGATTTATTCCGAAAAACCCTCTTGCTTCAATAGCCAGCGGTGATATGGTTCCTATAATCGTTTTTGCTGTTATGTTTTCTATAGCACTGGCAAAAGTAGGCGATATTAACAGGCCGTTTGTAGGTTTCTTTGAGTCAATTTTCGCAGCTACAATGAAAATTACCGACTGGATTATGTGCTTCGCTGCACCCGGCGTATTCGCACTTACAGCTGTTGCTGTTTCATCTTTCGGCATAGATATATTTATGAGTATTTCAAAATATCTTGGTGTTCTTGCTCTCGGTTTTGCAATACAGTTCTTTATAGTATATCCAATCTTTTTAAAAATATTTTCTAAAGTTCCTGTATTAATGCTTTATGCAGCAATGGCTGAAGCAATGATGGTAGCTTTCGGCACTGCAAGTTCTTCTGCAACACTGCCTTTAACAATTGCATGTTGTGAAAAAAGAGGTATTTCACATAAAGTTTCAAGCTTTGTTCTTCCTCTTGGAGCAACGCTTAATATGGACGGAACTGCAATGCTTCAGGTAATTGCGGTAATTTTCTTAACACAGGCTTACGGCGTAGCACTCACTCCGTTCCTTGTTGTTCAAATTGCTCTGCTTGCAATTATCGCATCTTCAACCTGTGCAGGCATACCGGGAGCCGGTTTAATCACAATTGCACTCGTGCTGAATGGTATGGGCTTAAGCCCTGAACAGCTTGTTGCAGGGTTTGCGTTCTTATTTACTATCGAAAGAATTACAGATATGATGAGAACACTTCTCAACGTAACTTCTGATGCTGTTGTCGCGGCCGCAATCGCTGATAACGAAAATGAGATTAATTATGATCTGTTGAATAATCCTGAGGGTTACGGAGATATAATCAACTAGAAGTAAAAGTAGTAAATGCGGTTTGGAAAATTTCCAAACCGCATTTTTTATGAACCCAAAAATGAACTGTATTGATTTTGCATTTGCCCGATTAACATATCCATTGAATTAAATTTATTTTCTAATCTTGCTTTGTACTTTTCAATAGCGAGATTTTCAACAGCTATTTTCTTATCAATTCGTTTTGCTTTACTTTGAAGACTATTAGCAGTTGAGTCAAAATAACCAGAAACACTTCTAAGTGCATCTTCTAAAAGTTCTTCAACTTTTGTAAATATACCGGTATTATCAGTACCGCCGATAATCAAAGCTTTAACAGCATCCTCATCAGCCTTAAGAGCATCAAAGAATTTATCTTTATCAAAAGTTAGTTTTGTAATATTGCTAGTACTTATACTTCCTGCTGACGCCTTGTCAGTTGTAATACCAATCTGGTTGAGGTTTCTAAAGACAGCCGCACCTGCATCAGAACTTGTCATAATACTTCTCAGTCTATTTCTAATAAGTTTAAGCATTGATTCACTGTGCAGAGAACCGTCTACCGCAAGCTCTTTATCAACGTTTGTCATAAGTTCATTGTATGAATCAACAACATCAGAAATTGCGGAAGCAAGAGATTCCTTATCCCTTTCTACAGTCAGAGTTACAGCCGAGCCTTCAGTCAGACCTTTTAAATCTATAGTAACACCTTTAATTCTTGAGATATCACTTCCGATTGTATTAGAAGTGGCAGTGAATGAAGTTCCGTTAATTCTAAACTCTGCATTAGAGCCGAGCGTTTGTGAATCTACTTTAAGCTTGGTTGATTTAAGCGTTCCGTCAGCATTCCATTCAGATTGTGTAAACCCGAGAATATCAGTAAAATTACTTGTTCCAGCTTCTATATTAATAAGAGCAGCACCGGTGGTTCTTGATTTTATTACAAGCTGAGCATTAATGCTATCCCAGTATGCAGTGGCATTAGAATCTTCGCTTGAATTAATCATAGAGATTATGTCTGAAATTGTTGTATTTTCATCAATTGTAAATTTCTGATCACCAACAAAGAAAGTACCTGCAGTAACATCGCCTTTTTTGAACAGTCCAGCTTCTGTGACTTTTGAATCTGCATTTACGCAATAAAGCTGTCTAGCACTTGTAACACAAGTTTTGTCATCTTTATCTTTTTTAAGTCCTGTAATTGCAAGGAAGTTAGAAGTATCAGTTGTAGAGCCAAAATCGAGTTCTGCATCCTTATCAGAAGATTTAAGCACAAGATATCCGTCTTCAAAGCTCAAATCAACATCAGAGAATTTAGCGGAAATTTGTGCTCTCAAATCGCTGAAAGTTTGATCTTCATTTACATTAATAGTAGCTTTCACCCCGTTTTTGTAAATAGAAATAGTTCCGCTGGAAATATTCAGAAGCCCGAGTTTTGTATCTAAATTTGCATAAGAAGCAGCAGAACCGGTATGTTCTTCAATAATAGTTTCAGTTTCGACAATAGCAGAATCACTTGCTGTAAAATCATCAATAGACGCAGTTTTTGTAAGCTTTATAGCTGCATTAGGATTTACAAGTGCAGAAGTTGAAGCAGCAGTGTTAATAGAAAGATTGTTTGCACTGCTTATGTATAAACGTCCGCCAATGAGTGCAGCCTCAGCACCAGCCTCCTGTAATTTATCAATCAGAGTTCCGAAAGTATCATTTTCAGTAATAGTAATATTTCTTGACTCTCCGTTAACCTCAAGAGCAAGTATTCCGGCATTTTTTAGAGTTGTATTACCCCATGGAGTATCAAATTCACTTAAAAGCGTATCTTCTGTTGCGGTAGAATGCGTTGTTACTGTGCTGTAAATCTGCAAATTGCCATTGTAATTGTAAGTTGTTGTCTTATTTGCAGAAGGGAATAAAACATCAACAACATTTGAAGCATTATTTATAGATGCGGATTTTGCAACATAAGCATTACCGTTTCCTGTAAGTCTAATGGTTGAAGTATTTCCGTTATTAACAATACTTGCCTGTATACCAAACTGCGCCAGTGTATCAAGCAAAGACCCGACCGTTTCATCAGAAGAAATTAGTGCAGTATACTTAACACCATTGTTCCAGATATTGTACTCACCGGTTGTAACGCCCAAATCAGAAAGCGCAGTATCTCTTGTTACAGCAGAAGTCACAGTTACCTTTCCAAGTACATTATTTGTCGGAGCAGTATTTGCATAGGTTTTAATTGTCGTAATAGTATATGTAGAACCGCTTCCGCCGGATGCACTAATAGCAAGTGCGTTTTTAATGCCATTTGAAAAACTCGTTATGTAAGCGTTTTCTGATTCGTTAATATAAATTTTTCCGCCTCTCACAGACGCATTTATTCCGTAATCAGCAAGTGCTCCAATAATGTCACCTACTGTATCTGAGCGTGTCACAGCGATAGAGAAATTCTTCCCGTTATAGCTTCCTTTAATATATTCGTTATCGGAATTCATGCCAATTTCGAAGAATTTTGTTTCTTCACTCATTTGAACTGTTGAAGTTACGTGAATTGTAGTTTGGCTGGCAATGGTATTGGTAGTAACTGTTGTATGAGTTGTCACAGTGTAAGAAGAACCATTACCCATAGACGCAGTAATTCCAAGTGCATTTTTTACGCCAGAAGAAATATTTGTAATATATGCATTTTCTGAATCATTAATATAAATTCTCCCGCCTCTTACCGTTGCAGTAATTCCGTAATCACCTAGCGCCGAGGCAATATCTCCAACCGTATCAGCTGATGTAATTGTCAGTGTAAACGCTTTGCCATTGTATACACCGGAAATAGTTTCGTTATCAGAAGTCATGCCCAGCTGCGAGAAAGTTGTTTCAGCAGTCATGGCTACAGAAGAAGTAACAGGAACTGTTTGAAGTTCTGTTATTGTTTCGGTTTTTGTAGAAATATTTGTAGTAACAATCGCACCTCCCTCTGTACCTGAAGCTGTGTATGTTGTGCTGAAAATAACTTTATAAGGCGCTCTTACATCAACAATATCGGATTTCGTATCATAGTTGTACGGCATTGATGAGAGAGTTGAACCGTTAAACACATATTTTCCAGAAGTATTTTTGTAAAAAGAGCTGTTTCCAATAGATGTAGAAGTCGTTCCGGATGCATTTTGATGATACCCGTTAATAACTGTTCCGTTCTTGGTCAGTATACCTGTAGCATAACTGCTTTTAGGGGTTAGTGAGCTTCCTGAAAACAGACCGACATCACCGGAATTCGCCGTAACATTTCCAGTTATATAGCTGAAAGCAATAGTTGCACCTGAATAAATACTGCCTATTAATCCGCCTGTACAGCTGCCGTTACCAAAAACATTTATATTAGAATAGCAGGAAGTTATCGTTGTTCCTTTACCGAGGAGCCCGCCTGTAGTGCCGCTGCCTGTAACACTTCCGCTGCCTGCGATATAGCAGTTTGTAATACTTGAACAATTGCCAGCTATTGCACCGGTGTTTCCGCTGGAATTTGTATTGTTAACAATAACATTTCTGAGCCCCAGATTTTTTACTTCGCTAATCTGCCCGAACAAACCGGCATTTCCATAAGAGCCTTTGATACTTAAATTAGAAATTTCGTACCCGTTTCCATCAAAAGTTGCATTGAGGCTATAAGAATTTGCAATAGGTGTCCATGACTGATTCATCAGGTTTATGTTATCACCGAGAACAAAATAATAATTTCCGGTCAAAAATCCAAGGTTAGACCAGTTTTGGAGTAATTTCAAATCCTCTGTTGTACGTATTGCGTACGTTCCGCTCTCTAGAGCTCCATTTAGGGCTTTTATATCACTGAGAGAAGTCATGTTTACAGTATCAATACGAGTTATTGCATTCATGAACTCGCCGGAAATTGTTGTATATTTATATTGGATTTCACTGCTCGTGCTTGTGATAGTTGCTGTTGATTTTATTGTTTCTGTTTTTACATCAATAGCTGTCGAGGTTTCAAACACTGTGCTTGTATTTACGTCAATTGAAACTATTTTGATAATTTCAGTATTAGCTTCTGATTTAGAAGATGAACCTACGCCAGAAAGATTTGCATATGAATTAACAAATGGCGTATCAGTACCGCAAGTATTAACATTTTTAAAAGTTCCGGTGTTATTTCCGATAATATTTTTACCAACCATGTTAAAGTTGGCGTTATAAGCCCCTCCAGTAACTTTGGTGCTTGTAACACCGCTTGAGCCGATAAAAATACCTGTTATATCAGGTGAATATCCCAAAACGTATGAATTGACTATACTACTACTACTACTACTACTACTACTACTACGTTTGCGCCAATTGTAACAATTTTAGTAATTGCTTAACAATTCTTCCATCGCCCTTACAAACCCATCATTAAATACAGTATCCGTCGTATGGGTTGCAATCTTCTTAAGTTCATCTGTTGCATTCCCCATTGCCACGCGTATACCGCCTGCTTTCAGAAGGGCAATGTCATTATTCTGATCACCTATCGTAAGAGTTTCTTCCTCTTTTATTCCCCAGTAATTTTGCAAAAATTTTACTGCGCAGTATTTTGAAGCTTCTTTGTTTGAAAATTCCAAAAAATACGGTGTTGACTTCACAATATACAGTTCCGGAAATATTTCAGGAAGCTCACGCTCTAACCTGTCTATTTTTGCAGGATTATCATAGTCAATCGCAAGAAGTTTATTTACTCTGTCCTTCTTGATATCACAAAATCGTTTAATCCTGTACTCTGTATGAAGATTACCGCAATATCTTTCTATCTCATAGCATTTTTGCTCGGAATAAAGAACATCATCATTATACAAATTTAAATGAATATTTTCAGAAGCTGCCCAGTCAATAATTTTTTCGGTTTGCTCAGGAGTTAAACATCTTTCATAAAGAGTTTTTCCATTTTGTTTAATCAAACCGCCCTGATAAGATACAACAGGAGTATCAAGCCCTAAATCCTCAGCAATAAGAGAAGCTGCCGCATTCATTCGCCCCGTAACTAAAACAACTTTTATCCCCTTTTGACAGAGCTTTTGTACGCACTTTTTCACACCTTCTGTAAACTGGCCTTCCGGAATTAAAAGAGTGCCGTCGATATCAGTTGCAACAAGTTTTATCATAATAAATCCTCTTCAATTAAGATATCATGCCCTATATCCTGCATCAACTCAAGATATGAATAAAAATGCCTGGACATTGCGTTCAAATACTGGCTAAGAACCTCCTGATGCCCGTTTTCATTAATAACCAAATCTGTATAGGAATTCTTACCGCTTATATAACCTTCTGTAGAAAGTTTTACAATCTTTTCTGAATCCTGAAGAATTTTCTTTGAATATTCCATATTCTCTGCTGAATACTTGAATGTATTAAAATCTTTTTTCAATTCATATTTTAACTGATGTTCGTATGCTTTTTTGCCAGCTTTGCTTCTTTCCAGAAAAATCTGGGCTTTTTGGATTTCCGGAGTAAAATTATACAAAACCGGCAAATCCATATTAAACCCGACAAAGGCACCGCCGTAATCATTTGGAGCATTTCTATGTGCCTGCCATGCGTAACCACCGGCAACGCTTACATCCGGAACTCTCTGTCTTTTGGCATACGTAAGTTCCTGTTCTGCTTTATCAATATTTTTTTCAGATATTTTAACTACATAACTATATTGAAGAGCAACATTTTCCAAAAATTCATACTCTGGAATTCTTATTTCCATAAAAGCCCAGTGTCCCAGAAGAGATGGCTCCTTTGTATCATACATTACATCATCCTGCACGACCACATTGCTGACTTCCGGGATATCTTTTACTAACTGCATACGCTCCTCGAAGCTGATGGTGGGAAAACGGTTAAAACGGATCATTGCCGCATCACTTAAGACGCCGATGGTCAGCTCGCCGTATTTTCCGGCTTCTCTGATGATATTGCGGTGCCCCTCATGAATGACATCTGTACAGAAACAGGTATATACTCGCTTCATTTGATCCTATGCCTCCTTATATTTTGCCGGAATCTGAATTTTATTGACTTCCAGTGCTTCTTTAAACACTTTGAAAAAGGCTTCGATATCCGGTCTGTCAATCGCACCCAGCGCACACAGGCGGAAGGTATTGGTAGTAGAGATTTTGCCGGGGTAAATGGTAAATCCCCGCTCATAGCAATAATCATGTACTTTTTCAAAATTCCAGTTTGGATCATCGGGATACTTCACAGACACAACCAGTCCCGACTGCCATTCTCTGCGGATCACATCGTGGAATCCCAGTGCATCCAGTCCCTCATGGATAGCTTCGAAGACTCTGGGGTGTCTCGCCCACTTGGCTTCCTCTCCCTCTGCCCAGTATTCCTTCAATGCCTGGATCGTAGCGTAGATTGTCTGTACCGGCGGAGTAAAATGCATCTCCCCGGTTCTCTGGAAGAAATCATACTGCTGATACAGGTTACAGTAATAAGAGCGCTTCGGATAGTCCTTCGATGCCTCTAAGACTGCCCGGCTTCCCACGACAAAAGAAAGTCCCGTCATGGCCATGAGCCCCTTCTGGGCGGAAGCCATACAGAAGTCAATATTGTCTTCTTCTATATGAATGGGACGCATGGCGTAAGTAGAGGTGGTATCCACGGTAAAGACAGCATGATATTTATGAGCAAGGGCTCCGATCTCACGGATCGGATTGAGAATGCCGGTGCCGGTCTCGTTATGAGTGGTATGTACCAGGGCAATGTCCGGATTCTCTCTCAGAGTCTGCTCCACTTTTTCTAAGTCTGGCAGTTCGTCCACCGGGAATTTCAGGTCAATATAGGGAAGTCCGTAATACTGGCATACTTCCACAGCTCTGGTGCTGTAGGCTCCGTTATCCACCACCAGTACTTTGCCGCCCTCCGGCAGCAGGGAGCTGATGCAGGCATCAATATTGATGGTGCCAGATCCACAGAACAGGACGCTGGTATACTTTTCCAAGTCTCCATGCACAATTTTTACAAGGTCTTCTCTGAGCCCCTTCATCAATCCGCCGAATTCTTTCTCTCTGGGACAGATGTCCGGCACGACCTGTGCGTATTTTACGGTATCAGTGGTGGTAGACGGTCCGGGATTCAATAAAATATTTCTTTTGACGGGTTTTTGTATCAACTGCTCCATTATGGGATTCCTCCTTTTTTTGTTCACGTTCTTTTCCCAATCGTTCATTAATGTATGATATGTTTTAATTCTTTGAACGGTTTTCATAGGTTTTCGGCTAAAGTAAGTACACAAAATGTCTGCGTTCCATTCGCAGACACTTTGTGTTAAATATGAACATATCATAATACCATTCGCACAAAATAGCAATACTTATTTTTCCTTAAACATCATACGTCTTGTCGATGGCTTTCAGTTCCCGGAAAGTATCGATCTCGATAATGTCATTTTCCTGGCATTCACGTACTTCTACCTTATAATGCTTCTTGCAGAATACCAGAGGCACCTGCTCCCAGTAGCGCTCTTTTCCGCCGGGTTGCTCATAGGTCATCTTGATATCGTCTGACAGCTTGTGTCCATCCTCTTCGTTCCAGTAAGAGATTCCCACCATCTGCCAGCAATCCAGTCCGCCGACCTTCTCCTCTACGATGACGCCGTCCTTCACTATGAAGCACCAGTCATCGGTTCTGTCCTTTTTAATAGCCAGGAAATCAGAGGTGTAATGATACTTGGTAATGATCTTCGGATTGGAGATCAACAGATCCGCCTCGAAGACATAGGCATTGGAAAGCATGTATCTGGCCACCATGGCGGAGGAAATATTGTTAGCTTCATTGTAAACCGGATTTTCCAGGAATCTGATCATGGGATATTTGTACAGCAGCTGATCAAACTGCTCTGCCAGATACCCCCGGACAATATAGATTTCATTAATCCCGGCATCCAGACAGGCATCGATCAGTCCGTCAATAATACGCTGTCCATGCACACGTACCAGTGGTTTCGGGGTGTTAAAGGTAATGGGCACCAGCCGGCTGCCGAATCCAGCTGCAATAAAGATGGCGCGCTTTGCACGGTAAGGCTCCAGTGCGGAGATTCCGGCACCTGTGATCTCTCCCTCTGTCACATACTGTAATTCGGTCAGTTCCTGCATGACACGGTTGACCGTTCCCAGAGAGTGTCCGCTCTTTTCTCCCAGCTGTCTCTGGGATAAAGTACCTTTTTCCTCTGCCAGTATCGATAAAATATCAAATTGTTTTCTTGTCAGTGTCTGATTCATCTTCTGCTTCCTTTCTTTTTTCCATTCTCCATGACCATCGTCCTGTTTCTATCGAAATTATCGAATTTCCGTTAAGTCATATGGTGTTGTCTGGTATACATAGTAATTGAGCCAGTTGCTGTAAAGGTTGTTACAATGAGATCTCCACTGTAACAGAGGTCTCTGCTCCGGGTCATCGTCCGGGTAATAATTATAGGGGATCTGAATGGGCAGTCCTTTGTCTAGA
>ENA-OPMG01000391-OPMG01000391.1-human-gut-metagenome-genome-assembly--contig:-NODE-391-length-32124-cov-5.570146_pt1 | contig 32124 bp, 22 predicted proteins | sample MGYA00241522_ERZ501741 | MGnify/ENA primary metagenome ERZ501741 (study PRJEB25962, sample SAMEA2042616) | human gut metagenome | biome: human gut; feature: human-associated habitat; material: faeces...
GCATCACCGATGCCACCGATGAACTTCGGGTCGGAAGGAGTCAGGTTGATGCGCTGCTGCATGAACAGAGAGGCACCCATGATGGCGCAGTTCACGGCAATCAACGGCAGGAAGATACCCAGCGAAGCATACAGCGAAGGGCTGAAACGCTCCACAATCATTTCCACCAACTGTGTAATGGCCGCGATAACGGCAATGAAGAGGATGAAGCTCAAGAAGCTGAGGTCAATGCCCAAAATACCGTCGGCAGCCAGTACCTTCGTCTGGAGCAAATAGTTGACCGGCAAAGTCACCACCAGCACGAAAGTTACAGCAATGCCCAGACCGACAGCTGTTTTCACATTCTTCGATACCGCCAGGTATGAACACATACCCAGGAAGAACGCGAATATCATATTGTCCACAAAGATGGAGCGGACCAATAAACTGAAAAAATGTTCCATAATGTCTTTCCTTTACTTGTTATTCCTTATCTTGTAATTCAGGATGCTTCGCACGCTGGTACCATATCAGGCAAGCCACGATAATCAACGGCATCAGCATCAAGCCGTTGTTCACATAGCCGAACTCCTGGATAGCTGCATGGTTCAGGACATTGAAACCCAGCAACGTACCTGAGCCCAGAAGCTCACGGATGAAAGCCACGATGACCAGAATCTTGGCATAGCCCAGTCCGTTGCCCAGACCGTCAAGACAAGATTCCCACGGGCCGTTTGCCATCGCAAACGCTTCCAGACGTCCCATCAGGATACAGTTGGTGATAATCAGACCTACATATACTGAAAGCTGGACACTTACATCATAGGCAAAAGCCTTCAGCAGTTCGCTTACGATAGTCACTAACGCAGCAACGACCACCAACTGTACGATAATACGGATACGGTTCGGAATTGTCTTGCGAATTAATGAGATGACCACATTCGAGAATGCGGTGATAATGGTTACCGAAAGTCCCATCACGATGGCCGGTTCCAGTTTGGAAGTAACGGCAAGTGCCGAACAAATACCCAACACCTGTACGGTGACCGGATTGTTCATGCTAATCGGGGTGGAGAACACTTCTCTATTCTTGGCTGAAAATAAATTTCCCATATTATATTTCCCCTCCTATTATTCTTTAGCGGTTAAAAACTTGGTATAGTTTCCCATGCAGTTCTTCAGCATCTGTCCTACGGCCACTGAAGTAATCGTACCTCCGGAAATACCGTCCACCTGGAACTCAGGCTTGTCAATCTTCCCGTTCTTTACGACATCCAGTCCGATGGCATCTCCGTCCAGCACGTTCTTGTCCTTGAACTCATTCTGGAAATGTTCGGTAGCGATTTCCGCACCCAGACCCGGAGTTTCTGATGCATGTGAGAAATAAGTGCCATACACGGTGTTCTTATCCTCGTTCAAGGCTACATAGCCCCAGATGGCACCCCACAATCCCGTACCATAAACGGGTATAACATACTTCTTCTGTCCGTCTATCTCGCAGACGAAAAGATGGGCTTCTCCCTTTTCCTTATATGCTTTCTCATATCCGGTAACGAAGCTGCCTTCGTATGGCTTCAGCGAACCGTCTTCAGCCACCAGCATGTCTTCTTTCACCACTTCGGCAAATTTGGCTTCCGCATCTTCCACTTCACGGATACCCAAAGCCGAAAGAATCTGTTTTTTCGTATCCAACTCTACATTTTTTCCTTGCAGGTCGCGCAAAGAAGAGTTGACGAAAGCCAGCAAGAATGCTACGATAACAACCATTACCGAAGCATAAATGATAGTATAAGAGTTACTATTGGTATTCATTGTATTTTCGGTTTTTATTTGTTAGACATAGCACGTTTTGCACGACGCGAAATATTGTTCTGCACTACCACATAGTCAATCAGCGGTGCAAAGATATTCATCAGCAGGATAGCCAGCATCATGCCTTCGGGATAACCCGGATTGAGCACACGGATGATGATGGCCATGGCACCGATCAGGAACCCATAAACGTATTTACCGTTCTCCGTACGTGAAGAAGTGACAGGGTCGGTCGCCATGAACACGGCACCAAAACAAAAACCACCCAGGCACAGATGTTCATACCAAGGCATGTGGGCCACTGCGGTATCCGGTCCCCATTGGTTGAACACCCAACCCATCACGGCACCACCAACGAATACTGACAGCATCGTTCTCCAGCTTGCCACGCCCGACCATAACAGGATAACGGCACCGATAGCAATGGCAATTACGCTCGTCTCGCCGATAGAGCCCGGAATCAGACCGGTCACCATATCCCACGAGAAAGCAGGGCACTCGGCAACCTTTGCCACACCTAACGGAGTAGCGGCTGTCAACCCGTCCACAGTCTTGCCCAAACCGAAAATGCTGTCACCGGACACCCATACCGTATCACCGGACATCTTGGTCGGATAAGCAAAGAACAGGAAGGCACGAGTAATCAACGCCGGATTGAAGATATTCATACCTGTACCACCGAACACTTCCTTTGCAAACACCACAGAGAAAGCAGTAGCCACGGCCAGCATCCACAACGGACACTCAACCGGCACAATCATCGGAATCAACATACCGGAAACCAGGAAACCTTCCTGAATTTCTTCCTTCTTCCACTGGGCTACCACAAATTCGATACCCAGACCTACCACGTAGGATACAATGATTTTCGGCAGTACAGCCAGGAAACCATAGCCGAACATTTCCCAGAAGCTTCCTTCTACATTGGTAGCATGGAAATGCTGGTAACCTACATTATACATACCGAACAACAAGGCCGGTATCAGCGCAATCACCACGAACGACATGATACGTTTGCTGTCTATCGCATCGTGGATGTGCGTACCTGTCTTCGAAGTAGTGTTCGGAACAAACAGGAATGTTTCAAACCCGTCGAACACAGAACGAAAAGCATGAAATTTGCCTCCCTCTTCAAAGTTAGGCTTTATCTTATCGAGATAATTTCTTAACGCGTTCATTTATTAATAATCGTTTTAGTTAGCATTAACACATTTCACGGCGGAGCATGTCGAGTCCGTCGCGAACAATACGCTGCAGTTCCATCTTTGAAGAGCAGACAAATTCACACAAGGCAAAGTCTTCCGGAGCTACCTCATAAATACCCAATGCCTCCATCCGGTCAATATCTCCTGCAATGATGGCTTTAATCAGGTATTCCGGCAGAATGTCCATCGGAAGTACATGGTCGTATTCATTTGACATGATCATGTGGCGTTCCCCACCCTTCACACGGGCATCCAACACATACTCTTTCTTTTTACACATCATCCAGCTGAAATAAGAACGGCTGGTACTGAAGTCATTGAAACGCGGCATAATCCAACCCAGCATTTCGTGCATGTCATTTCCTTCCGGAATCACAGTCACCTGGCTGTGGAAAGCTCCCAGATAACCGTTCGCAGAAATCTGCTTACCAGTGAGCACGTTACCGCTGATGTAACGCAAAGCCTTGTCTTTTGTCACGTTGTTTTCGAATACACCTGTCAGCAGTGCACCTACTTTCAATTTCACGTATGCAGGTTTAAGTACTTCAGAACCTGTCACTGCTACCGTGCGGGTAAAGTCTACATGACCCGTATTGAACAGACGGCCGATGAAGATAACAGCCTGCGGATCGATAGTCCATACTGTTTCACCCTTGTTTACAGGAGCGATGTGGTTAATCTGCACACCGACGTTACCAGCAGGATGCGGTCCGTCAAATACAGTTACTTCCACGTTCTTCGCCTGCGTCAAAGCCGGTGATTTCTGATTCACACTGATACTCAGGTATGTTTTGGCCATCTTAGCCAATGCATCCAATCCAGTCTGGAAGTTTGCTTCTTCGCCTGAAAGTGCCAGTTCGAATTCTGGAGCCAGCGGGTTTGTGTCGAATGCAGAAACGAAGATAGCACGAGGTGCTACAGTCGGATCAGCCACTACGTCATACGGACGCTGACGGATAAACGCGAACAAACCGGCATTCAGCAGCATTTCCTTTACAGCAGCACCGTCAAGTGCAGCCACGCTCTTCTTGCCGAATTCTTCAAAGTCCTGTTCCGTAGCAGCCTGCACGGTGATGCTCATCACCTTGCGTCTTGCCCCACGTTCCACGCTTGTCACTACGCCGCTTACCGGCGAAACAAATTTCACTTCTGGATGATTCTTGTCTACAAACAAGGGTCCTCCGGCCATCACATATTCCTGTTCCTTAACGACCACTTTCGGAGTCACGCCTGTAAAATCATCGGGACACAGAGTATAGAATCCCGGCTCTTTCACAGCCACCACTTCCGCAGCCGCCTTACCTTTCAGGTTTATGTCCAAGCCTTTACGCAACTTAATTAAATTTGCCATGTTAGGTTATAAAAAATGGTTTTGTATTTTGCGTGCAAAATTAAATAAAAAAGAGGTGAAAAAAGAATATTTGCCCATCGAATTAGAGAAATATTTCTTTATATCGAAAGGCAAATATTAAATAACTATGACAAAATGGCTATTCTGCCATATAGAGAGAGCAAAAATACACTTAATATCCCTTATGCTGGTGCAGCTGAGGGTTCATGTCAATCACTTTTTCCGGAATCGGAAAGACGGTAGTATAGCCGTTTTCCTCCCCCGGGAGCTGCGGACGACAGCTGTACGCACGGGTAAAAACGCCGAAACGAATCATATCCTGCCGTCTCCAGCCCTCCCAGGCCAGCTCCATCATTCGCTCATCCAGCAAATTTTCCAATGTAGCAGTTCTCGGAGCCATACCTACCCGACTTCTCACTAAGTTCAGCTCGGCATCGCCATCTTCTCCATTCCGCACCTTAGCCTCACTTTGCATGAGCAGCACGTCGGCGTAGCGGAACAACACGATGTCATTGTCCAGCAGTTTTCCGTCCTTAAGCCCCGTCTTATCGACTTCGTATTTTTTCATTCGGGCTCCGGCTGTTTTCTCGTACGGCTTTCCCGACACATCCAGCGACACGTTCCAAGGCTCATACACCAGTGGAGTAACCCCGTCATCCAGCAGAATCTGATTTCCCTCCAAATCCTTTACCGGCCCGGCAAAATAGCAGTAATCAAAACGGGCATCCACCTGCGGCGTATCATAACCGAAGGTCTCCAATACCTCTTTCGTGGCCGACGAGCCATTTTCACCACTCAACCCATACGCCTTGGCATGGTTGTAATGCCGCGAACGGAACAAGTAGATAAACTGGTTGGTGTATAAAGTCTTGCTCATGGGAATGACAAAAATATTTTCCTCCGAGGACTCATTGAACACAGCAAAGTTGGCTGTATAATCCTTTTCCAGGGTATATCCCGCTGCTGTAATCTTCTCACAATAATAGTTCACCGTTTGCCAGGCATTCAGACGCTGTCCATCCACTTCGAAAAAGATGGACTTCCCGTCCGGACGGCTTCCGTCTGTCCAGTCATCATCGGTATAAACTTCCGCATTCAAGGCTAACTTAGCGAGCAAAAACCACACCACTGGCTGTGTCATTCGCCCGTAATACACTCCCGGCTGATTGCTCCGCTCTTTACACAAAAGAGAAGAAGATTCCGTAAGTTCTTTCACAATGAAATTAAACACTTTAGAACGCTTTTCCTGAACAATATCTTCAACTGCCGGATCACTCTTTTCAATCAGTGGAACGCTCCCGAACAAATCCATAATATAATAATAAAACATGGCTCTCAATGCCCGTACTTCAGCCACACAATCTGCCACATTTTCCCCGGGATGTTTTTCAGCAAAATCCTGTATTCTTTCCAATGAACCATTGCACAAAATCACCGTACGATACAGGTATTCCCAGGTGGCATAAATCGCCTCATTGTTCACTCCCCAGCGATGCAAGTACAATCCCTGCCAGAATCCACCGTCATACCAGTCTCCTCCACGTGTGGGCATGATAGCCTCATCAGTAGTAAACGTATTCAAATCATAGATACCCCGGCCTGTCCCCTGAAGGCCCTGACTGTCGACATATCCACCCACGTAATTATACAACGAAAACACCCCATTTTTCTGCACGTCCGACAAGGTAGAATAAGCCGTTTCTTCATCCAGACGGTCCTTCGGATTTTCTTCCAGGTAACTGCTGCAGGAAGTCCATGACAGAAGAGAAAACGACGCAAATAGTATTGAGTATATTCTTTTCATAATAAGCAGATTAAAAGTTAAGACCTAAACTAATCATATAAGTTCTTGAAAGAGGATAAGTACGCTTGTCGTCCACCCCGAAAGTATTGTCCACCAAGGTAGAATTAATCAGTGGAGTCAGCCCCGAATAACCGGATATTGTGCCCAGGTTATTAATGGTCAGTGCCAGGCGTGCCCCATGCAAGAAACGCTGTTTTTTAATAGGCACGTTCCAACCCACAGTCAGGTAATCAAAGTTCACATAATTGCCGCTTTCCAGCCAGTAATCCGTTGCCGTCAGGTCATGTATATTCCGTGCCGGAGCCTCAGCCAACACATTGTAATCCGGCAAGCTGTTCATGTTCATGTAACTCAGCGCCGTACCATTGTAAATCTTATGTCCGAATGCTCCGTTTATCTGTAACGACACATCAAAACGCTTGTAACGGAAACTGATGTTGGAACCTAACAAGGTCTTGGGAGTAGCCTGTCCGGCCACGTAACGGTCCTCCCCCTCCTCCAGGTTCACGCCTCCTCCATTCAAATCAGCAATCTGATAAGTATATCCCCCGTTTCCGTCCGAAACCAGTCCTTCGCAATGCGGCAGATAGAAAACGCCTAACGGCTGGCCCACAATCTGATACACGATATTGTTGTATCCGCCATGCAGTCCCGCTCCGTTCAGTCCGGCCAAAGCCGTATATTGTGCCGCACTGATGTATTCTCCGTCATACATACCGCTCAATGACAGCAACTTGTTCCGCTGGAAAGTTACGTTCGCATTGATATTCAGTTCCATATCTTTTGTCCGCAAGGGCGTGATACCAATAGAGAGTTCCGTTCCACTGTTCCGCATGGAGCCCAGATTAGCCAAAAGTTTGTTATAGGCAAACGGAGGAACACTGACATCATACTGATACAGCATGTCCCTTGTCTTCGACAGATAATAATTCACCGACAGCAACAGACGGTTTCCGTAAAATCCCATGTCCACCCCCGCATTGAAAGTCGACTTGACTTCCCATTTCAAATCCGGATTGACGTTTTTCAGGCTCTCATACGTCACCAAAGGCGAATTCCCCACCGGAGTTACCCCGTTCGGACGCACCAGTGCCATGGTGGTATACGAATCAATCCCTCCCTGATTTCCTGCCAATCCGTATCCCAGTCGCAGCTTCAGGTTATCAATCAGATGAAAACGCCTCATAAACTTCTCACGGGTTATATTCCAGGCAGCAGAGACAGAAGGAAATACGCCCCATTTATGATTCCGTCCAAATTTGGAAGATGCATCCGTACGCAGGTTCACCGTCAGCACGTAACGGTCGTCATACGTATAATTCACGCGTCCTAAGAACGACACTAAATGCGGCTCTTCATAATACGAACCGGTACCTTCCCAAGGCCGCAATGCGCCACCCTGCAGGCTGTGATACCCTAACTCGTTGGAAGAGAAATTAGTCATGGTCGTATAAAAGCCGTGAAAACGATTCTTCTCTACCTCCCCTAAAACCAGCACATCCAGGAAGTGAGCTCCCAACTGCTTCTGATACGTCAGCATCAGGTTTCCTAATAAGGCTTCCGACTTCCGGTTTCCCCGGTAAGCCTGTCCGTTGGCCCATACCGTTGTTGGCAGGAACTGGGCGTTTTCTGTTGTGCTATAGGTATAAGAACCAAATAGCACCATTTTCAAATCCTTCAGCAAATTAAAGGTCAGGCGGGCGTGCGAACTGAAATAAGAAGTCTCCTCGCGATTATCCACGTCCATCCAGGCCAATGGATTTGTAATCTGACTAGCCGTCGTAATCTGGTCCCAGCTCCCGGTTTCCGGATCCGGAAAATCAGGAAAAGTAGGATTAAAAGCAGCTGCCGAATAAAAAGTCTTCTGCAAATCAAACAGCGTACGGTCGCGCTTCATCGAACCGAATAACCCCAATTCACAGTCAATCAGTCCGTCAAGCATCTTCTGCGACATATTCATATTGGCCGTAAACAGTTTCATGCCCTCATTCTGAATCACTCCCTCACGATTCTGAAAGCCTAACGATACCCTGTAATTGGAAACCTCACCACCCCCATAAAACGCAATGTTATGATTCTGCTGCAAACCTGTCTGCTCAATGGCTTTCTGGAAATCCGTGTCATATCCCTTATCCAGGATACTCCATCCTCGTTCAGCCGCCAGCTTGCGATACTCTGCTCCCGAAAGCATATCCAACCGGCGATAAGCATGCGACACACCAAAACTACCGTTGTAGTTCACGCGTGTCTTCCCTGCCCGGCCTTTCTTGGTGACAATATTAATGACTCCCGACGCTCCACGTGAACCATACTGCGCCGTTTCCGACGCATCCTTCAAAATCGTAAAAGACTCTATATCGGTGGGATATACCGAGGTCAGCATCGTCAAATCACCCAATACTCCGTCCACGATAATCAGCGGGTCATTTCCACTGGTCAGCGAAGTCGTACCACGCAGGCGGACCGACTCCAGCGCCGCCATTCCATTGTTACTCTTCAAGATGGTAAGTCCCGGCACACGTCCTTGAATGGCTTCCAGCGGATTAGTTATCAACTCACGGTTCATCTGCTTTTCCGTAATCTGTTCCACCGAACCGGAAATATTCTTCAAACTACCACGGGCATACCCGATGTTATAAATTGAATCGGGAGGCAATTCGTCTACATTCTGTCCTTGTACATAAAGCGGGAATCCGGCTCCCATACATCCTAAGAACAACAAGCTGTACAAAGCCTGAGATATTGGCTGCATTTTATCCATAGCATACTTATTTAAGGTCAAAAGGGCGTGAAGATACCAAAACCTCCACGCCCCGTATAATCAGTTCCTTCTTTTCACAAAGGAAAGATATTTCTACCGATAAAGCAAGCCCTGAGCCATGTTATTTCTGCCCGGTCATCATTTTTCTTCCGCAAACATCGGATCCCATGCCGGAAGCTGTATCGGCTTCTGCTTGAAGATGTCCAGCACCTTCTTCGGTACATATTTCGTTTCCAGCACCAGGCGGAACATATACTCATTGAACCATTCATCCGTCATAATCAGGTGTCCCTGATAACCCGATGCAGCTCCCCAGCTGTTTTCCACCATCCATTTTTTCGGTTTTCCGTTCGCGTCCAAATCTACTGCCATCAGCGTCATGGCATGTGCCGACATGCTGGCAAACGTCTGGATACGTTCTTTCTTATCCATTCCGAAAGTCGTACCCATCAACGAACCGAAATCATAATTGTTTACATCCAGCAGCCCACGCTTGCTGTCCAGCTGTGTCACGTCACTCGAGAAATACATCCGTGTACTGTCCTTCAATGACGCAATGGCCATTTCCTTGATTTCCTCTACTGGCAGATTCACATACGTCCAGTTCTTTCCATCGTAACGGTGACGGTCGTATGCTATTTCGTAACACTTGTAATATTCACGTGAAGGATCGTTCATCACCATCACATAATTAGTCAGCAGGTTCGTATCACCGTATTTTTCCAGGAACGACATCGGTGTGTGATGCTCTGTAGCCACCACATTCCCTTTGCTGTCCTTACGTACATAGTCGAACTCAGTCGGTGGCACTCCCAAAGTCAGCACCAGCATACGATACACCGTGCTCAGCATCTCTTCCTTACGGCTTTCAATCGTTGCAGCCTTCTCTCCTTTAGCAGCCATTTCTCTCAGTTCCAGACCGAATTCCTTCAGTTTCAGGCCAATCAAAGAAGACATGTACGAGGTATGTTCACTGCTGTATGTTTCCGGCATAGCCTCTTTAGGCACGAGACCGTATTTCGACACGATATCGGCTACTCCCGTAAACGTACCTCCGTCGCTCAGCGGATGTTTGAACAGCCATTCCACAGTTTGGTCGTTCATCGGTTTGCCAGCCGTTTCAATAACTCCCTGCAAGAACAGATTGGATTTTTCCAGCTGGTCCCAAAAGAAAGAATATACCTGCGAGAACTCCAGTCCCGGCAAGTCATAGCGTGCAATGGCCTTGGCACGCATCACATTCAGGCCCGTAAACAGCCAGCAACGGCCAGACGACTGCTGGTCGGTGATACCTTTTGATTCTACCTTAATGGAGAAATCCGTATTCAACGCCTTCTGGTTTTCCTGGTTCAGTGCCAGTTCCTTGATGCTGGTACCTCCCATGGCATTCCGCAATGCCTTGTCGGCAGCCGTATTCTGATAACTACTCTGAATTTTTTTCAACATATCCGGAGAGATGCCTCCATCCTGAGCCTGTACCGTCAGTCCGAAAGCCAACAGACAAGCAGCCAATGTTACGTGTTTCTGGTTCATTTTATTATGGTTTTAATGAAAATTGTTTCTTAATCCTTTTTTACTGAACGTACAATCTTAAAGCCGATGCACGCCACAAAGATACTCATCAACGGACTCAGCAAGTTAAAGAAACTATACGGCAGATACACCAGTGTAGGCACATTCAGTATCGTGGCCTGCGTCATTCCGCATGTGTTCCAGGGAATCAGTGGACTGGTCACCGTGACGGCATCTTCCGTAGTTCGGCTTAACAGACGTGATTCATATCCGTTTTTCTTATAAATATCCTTGAACATGTTTCCGGTCAGAATAATCGAAATATACTGGTCTGCAGTAGCCAGATTCAGAAACAAACCGGAAGCTACAGTTGCCGCTACCGTACTTGCCAGCTTATGCGTAAAACGTACAAACATACGCGTAATGCTCCCCAACATGCCACAGGCCGTCATAGCTCCCCCCAGACACATGGCACAGAGAATCAGCCATACTGTATCCATCATACCTCCCATACCACGGGTGGCAATCAATTCAGTCAATGCAGGAGTAGAAGCCTGCAGGGATGTACTGCCCGACAAGGCCAGTAACACACCTTTATATAAGGCTTCTCCTCCGCTCATTCCGTCACCGGCCACTTCACGAAGTACATCTGTCTGGAAAACCAACATGCACACCACAGCCAAAGCAGTGGATATGAATAAGGTAATAATAGAAGATACCTTACGGGTAATTAATATTCCTGTCACCACCGGCACCAGCAACACCCAGAAAGTAATATGAAAACGTTCTGCCAGTCCGGTAGTAAACACGGCAATCTGCGAACTGTCTGATGCCTCATGCGAAAATCCGGCTATTGTAAAAATAACCAGTGAAATGACCACCGAAGGCACCGTGGTGTACATCATGTAACGGATATGCGTAAACAGCGGCGTATCCGTCACCGAGGAAGCCAAAATGGTCGTATCCGAAAGCGGAGAAACCTTGTCGCCGAAATATGCACCCGAGATAATCGCTCCGGCAATCCAGCCTTCTTCAAAACCCTGTGCCTTGCCGATACCCATCAAGGCAATACCGATGGTCGCAATGGTGGTCCACGAACTGCCTGTCATGACCGATACCACTGCACAAATCACACAGCACGACACGAGGAAAAATTTCGGATGAATAATCTGTACCCCATAGTAAATCAGCGTAGGTACCACTCCCCCTAACATCCAGGCTGCAGAAAGTGCTCCGATAATCAACAGGATAATCAAAGCCGAACTCACCCCCGCAATGTTGTTGATAATGGCATATTCAATATCCTTCCAGTTCACTCCATATCGGCTCATACCCAAAGCCGCACACAAAGCCGTAGTCAGCAGCAAACAAATCTGGCTTCCGCCACCTAACGCATCAGCTCCCAACAGACGAATCGTAAAGAAAAGTAATACCACCAATACCGCTACAGGCAGCAAAGACACCAGCGGAGAAGGAATCTTCATTTTTTGCGTCATTTTTATCCGTTTAAGTCTAATTTCATTACTACATTAATAACGGCTGCAAATTTCCGAATATTTTTCCAATTTTCCATACAAAATCCATATATATTTACATTTTATGCTACAGAAATGAATAAAAATAGATTTCCAATTCATTTATACCAACCGTAAAAGGCCATTACCCAAAACTTAAAAACTACTAATAACACCCTCAAAGGCCCTTTTCTTCAAGGGTTATTTGTACATTTGTCTATAATTTGCATAAATAAAGAATGAGTAAAGCCACGCGCATAAAACAAGCCATACGTATCACGGTCATTTCGACACTGGTATTCTATTTCGGTCTGATTGCTCTGCTGAACCTTCCGGCTGTCCAACACCGCATCAGTACGTATGCTGCCCGTGAACTTACCCGTCTCACCCAGGCCGAAGTCAGCATTGGCAATGTAGACTTAGGGCTTCTGAACCGCGTCGTCATCCAGAACGTGCAGATAAAAGACCGGCAGAAGAAAGACATGCTCGGCATTTCGCGCTTTTCCGTCAAGATTGACATTCCCTCTCTCCTCCGTGGAAAAATCCGTATCAGCAGTGTCCAGCTATTCGGACTGGACGCCCGCCTGAACCGTGCCCATCCCAAGGCTCCCCTGAATTGCCAGTTTCTGATTGATACTTTTGCTTCAAAAGATACGACAAAGAGCGAAAAGTCCATCGACCTGCGTATCAATTCCGTACTTATCCGTCGCGGACAAATCCACTACGATGTGCTGTCGGAATCCAACACGCCCCGCCGGTTCAATCCTCATCACATCGGCATCAGCGAACTTTCGGCAACCATCTCCTTGAAAGCTTTGCAGACCGATTCGCTCAACGCACAAATCCGCCGTATGAGTTTCAATGAGCAAAGCGGATTTCAACTGAAGAAATTTGCGCTGAAGGCTACAGCTACTCCCAAAGGCATTCATTTGCACGACCTGAACCTGAGCCTTCCGGCCACGACGGTAAACATCGACACATTTACCGTAGCGGGAGAACTCACCGCACCCGACTTTATTTCAGATACGCAAACCACTTACATGGGTCGCCTGAATGCCTCGGTCACTCCGGCTGACATCGCCTGCTTTGTCCCTGCACTCCAGCATTTTCAGGACTCCGTGCATATCGACCTGGCCTTTCATGGAAGAGGAAAACAGGCTCGATGTACCAATTTCTATCTTTCCAGCCCGCACAAAGCACTGGAAATACATGCAGAAGGAATGCTCGACCACAACAATCCTTCACAACCGCCTTATTTTTTTGGTCAAATCACACAGGCTGATGCCGACGAAACAGCCATTTCCTGGCTCATACATAATTTGAAAGGTACCGCTGCACCTGTACCCGACATCCTGCAGCGTCTGGGCTTTCTTAAATTTCAGGGTGATGTATCGGGATACCCTTCCCGTATCACTGCACACGGTACCCTGCAAAGCCAACCGGGACAGATTAATGCCAATCTGACCATGCATACCGACACCCTGACCCAGCAAAAAAGTTACTCCGGAAAAGTTTCCACCCATAATTTTGAGCTTGGCAAACTGCTGGCAAAAAAAGAACTGGGTAAAACTTCTTTTGACCTGGAACTGAACGGACTGCAATACCGAAACCATCAGCCAGAATCGCATATTAAAGGAGAAATCTCTTCTTTAGAGTACAATGACTACCAATACCAGCACATCGCACTGAACGGAAATTTCAAGCCGGGCGGTTTCAACGGCCATCTGTCACTCGACGATGAAAATGGTAAAATCAGCGTAGACGGGAATTTCGTGACCCAACAGGCCGTACCCGACTTCAACCTGCGGGTAAAAGTACGTGATTTTCGTCCCCATAAACTTCAGCTGACGAAAAAATACGAAGATACCGACGTATCACTGAACCTGACGGCAGACTTTTCAGGACATTCCATTGACGATGTCCAGGGAAAAATCAGCCTTGACAGTCTTTCTGTCCGTACGCCCGACGAAGAAGGTAACTACTTCCTTCCCCGCCTGCAGATTGATGCGACACAGCTTACCTCAGAGGCCAAGCAGAAGGAAATACGCATTGACTCCCCGTTCCTGACCGGAACCATACAAGGACAATATGCCTACCACACCCTGCTGAAGAGCATGGAGAAAGTAATCCGAAAACACCTCCCGTCTCTGTTCCCGGAAGAGAAACAGAAAAGAAGAAGGAAGAAACCCGCAGAGCCGAACAACCAGTTCCGGTTCCAGTTCCGCATGGAAAACAGCGAATTTCTTTCAAAGGTTTTGAACATTCCGTTCGAGTTGCAGATGCCGGCCACGTTCTCGGGACAACTTAACGACAGCCTCTCACAGATGCGCATCAACGGCTCGATTCCTCAATTCACATATAAAGGGAAATACTACGAATCGGGCACCCTGTTGTGCGAAAGCCGTTCCGATGAACTGCAGTGCCAGTTACGCGCCGGCACCTTGATGAAAAAAGGAGCCATGTTCAATTTCTCCCTCATCACGCGGGCCAAAGACGACAAGCTGCACAGTACCATTTACTGGGGCAACAACACTCAGCTCACCTATAGCGGAAAGATTGACGCCATCGCTTCTTTCCGTCAGGACAGCCTGAAGAAGGTACTCCACACCCGTGTGGACATCCAGCCCAGCCAGGTCATTCTGAATGACACCACCTGGAACATCCATCCGGCTACCGTAGACATCGCAAAAGACAGCATCGAAATACACAACTTCCTGTTTGAACACCGCGACCAGCACTTGAAAATCAACGGACGACTGGGAAAAACAGAAGCTGACTCCTGCATGGTAGACCTGAAGAACATCAGCCTGCTCTACATCATGGACATGATTCAGTTTCATGCCGTACGCTTCGACGGAGGCATCAGCGGAAAAGTCCACCTGCGTCACGTGCTTGAGGACCCGGTAATGGAAGCCCGTCTTGATGTGAAAGATTTCTCCCTCAATCATGCCCTGCTAGGACGCGCCGACATCCTCGGCTCATGGGACAAAGAGTTGGGGGGCGTTCGCCTCAATGCTGACATCCGCCGCGACAGTGCCTGCACCACACGGGTAATCGGCTACGTATCGCCCAAGATGAAGGGACTGGATCTCCATATTCAAGCCGGAGGTACCCCACTCTCTTTCCTGCAACCTTTCGTGGAAAATATATTCAGCAATGTCAACGGAAGCGCACATGGCGACGTGCGTCTGTTTGGTCCCTTCTCCCAACTTGATTTGGAAGGAAAAGTCAAGGCGCAGATGCAGATGAAGGTCAACATTCTGAATGCTACTTTCCTGGCTTCGGCCGATTCCGTACACATCGCTTCCGGCTTGTTCCGTTTCCAGAACGTACGCTTGCAGGACACTGAAGGGCATACCGGACTGGCCAACGGAGAATTACGGCATACCAAATTAAAAAACCTAAGCTACCAGTTCCGCTTCAATACCGACCGCATGCTGGTATTCCACTCTGAAAAAGAAACTCCGGAATTCCCCTTCTACGGTCATATCTATGCCACCGGGAACGTATTTCTCCGGGGAGGCGACGGACAGCTGAACGTTGACGGAGAAGTCCGTGCCGACAACCAGACCGAATTTGTCTACGTATTAGGAACAGCAGCCGAGGCTACCAACTCCGGCTTCATCACCTTCGTAGACCGTACTCCACGCCGCAAACAGGCTGCTGTCAAGGCCGAAGTGTACCACCCGCTCAACCAGCCCGACAAGCAGGATGACGATGATACACCTACCGCCATCCACATCAATCTGCAGATAGAACCTGCCGAACGTGCCAACATGAAAATCATCATGGACCCTTCGGCCGGAGACTATATTTCTGCATACGGAACCGGTAACCTTCGCATCAACTTCTTCAATCAGGGCAACTTCCAGATGTTCGGTAACTACAACATTACTGAAGGAATCTACAAGATGAGTATGCAGAACGTCATCCGAAAAGACTTCACCCTGCAGCCCGGAGGTGTGGTATCCTTCAACGGCGACCCCAAAGCTGCCAACCTGAACGTGCAGGCCGTCTATACGGTGAACTCCGCTTCACTGAATGACCTGATAGCCGATGCTTCTTCTTCACGTGGAAACGTGCGGGTAAACTGTCTGCTGAACCTGAGCGGTAACCTCACGTCTCCCAACCTGACATTCGGGCTTGAACTACCCACCGTGAGCGAGGAAGACCGAGAACTGGTGCGCAGTCTCACCAGCACTGAAGAGCAGATGAACACGCAGATTATCTATTTGTTAGGAGTCGGCAAGTTCTATACCTATGACTATGCCAACAACACCGGGCAGACCGATGCCACCAGCTCACTGGCCTTCAGCACCCTGTCGGGCCAGTTGAACAACATGCTTTCGCAAGTCATCGACAACCAGAACTGGAACGTAGGTACCAACCTCACCACCGGAGAAAAAGGCTGGAGCGACGTAGAAGCCGAAGCCATCCTGTCCGGACGCTTGCTGAACAACCGACTGATAATCAACGGAAACTTCGGTTACCGCGAAAATACCATGCGTAATACCAACTTCGTGGGTGACTTCGAAGCCATCTGGCTGCTCACCAAGAACGGAGAATTCCGTCTGCGCGGATACAACCAGACCAACGACCGTTACTTCACGAAGTCCACCCTTACCACCCAGGGCATCGGTATCATGTACAAAAAAGACTTCATGAATTGGAAAGAACTCGTCGACTGGTTCCTCCGCCGCCGGAAAAACCGCAGCAGCAAACAGAAAGAAAAAGAAGACCAGAAATACCTCCCGCAGGAAGCCCTTCCTGCCGCCAGAGAAAAAAGAGAATCAAACGAAAAATAATTATACAAGAATATGGAAAAAACCTATTACCTGCCCGCCGAATGGCACAAACAAAGCTACATACAGCTTACCTGGCCTCATGCCGATACCGACTGGGCCTATATGCTTGATGAAGTGGAAGCCTGCTTTGTCCGCCTTGCTACCGAAATAGCCAGCCGCCAGCCCCTGTTGCTCGTGGCTCCTGAATTTCCAGCAGCCTTGGCCAACTTCCCCTATCGTGACCAGATTACTTTTGTGAAATGTCCTACAAACGACACCTGGGCCCGCGACCATGCTTTCATCACCCTGCTGGAAAAACACTCCGACCCGCAGTTGCTCGACTTCTGCTTCAACGGCTGGGGCATGAAGTTTGCTGCCCATAAGGACAACCTCATCAACAGTCATCTGTTCAAGACCGGCGTACTTAACGGCGACTACATCAACTGCCGCAACTTCGTGCTAGAAGGCGGTTCCATTGAAAGCGACGGAGAAGGTACCCTGCTCACCACCTCCCCCTGCCTGTTGGCTCCTAATCGCAATGACACCCTCTCGCGCAAAGACATCGAAGCCTACCTGATGGAACGCTTCAACCTGCGTCAGGTGCTCTGGCTGGACTACGGCTACCTGGCCGGTGACGACACAGACAGCCACGTAGACACCCTGGCCCGTCTCTGTCCCGACCACACCATTACCTACGTGCAGTGCCTGGACAAGAACGACGAGCACTACGGCGCCCTCCGCTCCATGGAAGACCAGCTCAAGACCTTCCGTACCCTCGACGGAGACCCCTATCGTCTGCTTCCGCTGCCCATGCCCGAAGCTATCTATGACGAAGACGGCGAACGCCTTCCGGCCACCTACGCCAACTTTCTGATTATGAACGAGGCCGTGCTCTATCCTACCTACGCCCAACCGGAAAACGATGCCCGTGCCGCACAGGTACTGGCTGAGGCCTTCCCCGGACGTGAAATCGTAGGCGTGGATTGCCGTGCGCTTATCAAGCAGCATGGTTCTCTCCACTGCGTCACCATGCAATATCCTGAATCTGTAAAAAACCAAATAGCACAATGAAACGAACTATCCGTGTCGGTATCGTACAACAGGCTTGTACGAACGACCTCAAACTGAATCTTGAAAAGCTGCACCGCAACATCGCCTCCGTAGCACAAGCCGGTGCGCAGTTAGTAGTTCTTCAGGAACTCCATAACACTCCTTATTTCTGCCAGACAGAGGATACCAATCTGTTCGACCTGGCCGAACCCATTCCCGGTCCTTCTACCGGCTTCTACAGTGAGATAGCCGCAGCCTACCACATCGTGCTGGTCACTTCGCTGTTCGAACGCCGTGCCGCCGGACTGTATCACAACACTGCCGTGGTATTCGACACTGACGGAAGCATCGCCGGAAAGTACCGTAAGATGCACATTCCAGATGACCCTGCTTACTATGAGAAGTTCTATTTTACTCCCGGCGACTTAGGATTCGAACCCATTCAGACCTCCATCGGTAAGCTCGGCGTGCAGGTTTGCTGGGACCAGTGGTATCCGGAAGGAGCCCGCATCATGGCCCTGAAAGGTGCTGAACTGTTGATTTACCCCACCGCCATCGGCTGGGAAAGCACCGATACCCAAGAAGAAAAGATGCGCCAGCTGGGGGCATGGGTAACTGTACAGCGCGGTCACGCCGTAGCCAACGGTCTGCCCGTCATTGCCGTAAACCGTGTAGGCCTTGAACCCGACCCTTCCGGCCAGACCAACGGCATCCAGTTCTGGGGTAACAGCTTTGTAGCCGGTCCACAAGGCGAAATCATCGCCCAGGCCAGCAACCTGAAAGAAGAAAACATGGTGGTAGAAATCGACATGAACCGCAGTGAAAACGTCCGCCGCTGGTGGCCCTTCCTGCGCGACCGCCGCATCGATGAATTTGAGCAGCTCACCCGCCGGTTTATCGACTAACAGGCTGAGTTACAAATAAAGAAAAGGATCATTACCTGTGGGTAGTGGTCCTTTTTTCTGTATTATAAAAAATGTTTTATCCTTGCATTGAATATGCAATAACGTTATCTTTGCAAAAAAGATAAATAATATGGGAAAGTCTACAGATACAAAAGCAAAGAAACAAATTACAAAGCCTGACTCTGTAAAGGTAAACTTTAAAAAGGTTACTAAAAAAGAACACGCCAAATACAGAATACAGGTCTATTCTTACCTCGTTCCCTAATGAAAATCCTACCTCCTTATTATGGCTCCGTATTTATTATGCGGAAAGCGCCAACTTGTAAAGGAATAAAACATTTGAACACCACACCGACGAACGCAATAGCGCATACCTAATGCTTAGAAAAACAGAATTAGACAAAAACACCTTCTCTATAAAAGATATAGAAAACTTTTTTAGAGACATATACATGTTATCATAATCTATCTCTTTCTCATCGTCTTTCCCAAAAACTCGGAGTCAGCAGCAGCAATACACCGAAGAGCTCCAGACGCCCTATCAGCATCATAAACGACAACAGCCACTTCGCCAAGTCAGGAAGTGCACTCCATGAAAATGCTGGTCCGAAGGCACCCAGTCCCGGCCCCACGTTACCGATACTCGATACAGATAATCCGAAAGCCTCTTCCAGTCCGATACCCATGCACATCAGCGCCAGCCAGCATAAAAAGATACAGACAAAATAAAAGAACACAAACGTCATCACCGTGGCAAGCGTACGCTGTGACACCGCCATACGGTTCATCTTTACCGGCAATACCGCTCTGGGATGCATCAGTCGGTGGAACTCATTTTTCACGTTGCGCAACAAAAGCAGCAGACGCACATTCTTGATACCACCCGCCGTAGAACCGGCACAGCCTCCTGCCACCATCGTATAAATAAGCAGCAGCCACGTGAAAGGAGGCCACATATTATAATCGTCCGTAGCAAAGCCACACGACGTATGAATGGACGCCACCTGGAAAAGCGATTTCCGGAAAGCTTCCTCCAATCCATAATTATTATACCAGTACAAGGCCCCGGTAATTATCAGTGTCACCGCCCCGATGGAAATAAGATACAGCCGGAGCTCTCCATCCTTAAACAACTGTCCGCAACGCCCCTTCATACACATGAAATACAGCGAGAAGTTGATACCCGACAGAATCATAAAGATAGCAATCACATATTCGATAAAAGGAGAATTCCAGTAAGCCACACTGGCCTGCTTGGTAGATAATCCTCCGGTAGCCGTCGTAGAAAAAGCATGACATGCGGCATCAAACAAATCCATGCCACCAATCAGCAGCAATACAATTTCTGCCACAGTCAGCACGAGATATACCGTCCACAGACATTGTGCCATGACGCTGATTTTCGGATGAATCTTGTCGTGCGTCACCCCCGTAGCCTCCGCCGAGAAAAGCACCTGATTGCCCACTCCAAAGATAGGCAGTACGGCAATCGTAAAGAACACGATTCCCAATCCTCCAATCCACTGCGAGAAGCTTCGCCAGAACAGCATGCCGTGCGAAAGAGCTTCAATATCATCCAGTATGGTTGCCCCCGTAGTAGTAAACCCCGACATGGTTTCAAAAAACGCATCAGTCACCGAAGGGATACTCCCGCTTATATAAAAAGGCAGCATACCGAAACCTGTGAAAAGCAGCCACGTGAACGCTACGATGCAATACCCGTCACGTCGTGTCACCCGGTTTTCAGCTCCTCTTCCCAATAGAATCAGTCCGCTTCCCACGGCCATATTAATCAATGTCGTGTAAATAAAATAAATATAGTCCTCCTCCCCATAGCACAAGGAAACGCCTGCACATGCTAGAAACATCATTGCCTCCATAAAGAGCAGGATACCCAAGATGCGAAGAATCATCTTTCTGTTAATCAAACTGTTGCCTCGGTTGGCAGTTACATTGACCGCCGTCGATAAAAAATCTTCCATGTAGCTTTATGTGTTTATCTTGCAAACTTACAAAAATTCTCATGAATCACATCGAGAAACACAAGAAATGACACCATAGAAATGATGCCAGACAGAAAAAAGCAAATCTACATGGCCGTATCCTCACCACGCAGAAACTGGCCCCGAAACCGTGACATTTCCGGGCCGCCGCTTGACGGGTTGTCGGGGTTGGCACCGGTTTTTCAAACTTTCTATATACAGGTGTGGAAAAATATAAGCGTTGTATTTTTCCACACCCCGCGTATATACATTTTATAAAAATGCCTGCCAACCCCGACAACCCGTCATGATTCCCTTTCCGGAACTCCCTGAAAACGCCCTTGCGTTTGAAGTAAAACGTACTTGCGTTTTATCTCAAATGCACTTGCGTTTCAGGTAAAACGCCCTTGCGTTTTTCTCACGCCCCGCTCTGTACCCTATACATTGTTCCAGAATTGTTACAAAATCCGCCGATATGCCCACTTTTTCATTGATTTCTACCCTTTTCACCGACAAAAACCCCTCTATAAGTTGAATAAACCAAAAATAAGGCTTAATTTTGCAGCTGATTATTGGCCGCTGTGTTTACCGCCCCCAATCCATAGCTGGGAGTGGTAACGGCGAAGCACACCCTATGCGCAGGGAAATTCCTTTAGAAAAATCATAACAAAACCATAAGAAAAGATGAAGATACGCAAAGTAGTCTGTATGCTGACGTTGTCCACCCTGCTGGTGAGCGGGTGTACGTCTTACCAGAAATCGCTCTACCTTCAGAACGAACAAGTGCTCAATGAATCCCTTGAAGGACAGCTCTATGACTTCCGCATCATGCCCAAGGATGAGCTTACTATTTTGGTAAGCACCACCGACCCCGAGGCATCGGCACCTTTCTACCGGAAAATCGGACAAAGTAAGGAAGGGAGTAGTAACAATACAGTCGGCATGCAGGATGCGAAATTATTGGCCTACCTGGTAGACAATCAGGGCTGCATTGATTTTCCCGTATTAGGAAGTCTCAAAGTAATGGGCCTGACGAACCGCGAATGTGAAAACCTGATTCGCGAAAAACTCCAGCCCTACCTGAAGGAAGTACCTAACGTCACCGTGCGCACTTCCAACTACAAGTTCAGCGTATTGGGCGAAGTAGGCAAACCTGGCACCTATACCACCGATGCCGAAAAAGTCACCATCTTCGAAGCCCTGGCACAGGCAGGCGATATGACTCTCTTCTCGGTACGCGATGACGTACAATTGCTTCGAGAAGACTCCACAGGCGTACGCCGGGTATATCACCTTAACCTGAACGAGGCCAACATAGCCCAGTCACCCTATTTCTACTTGCAGCAGAACGACGTGGTCTATGTCAAGCCCACCAAGGCAAAGGTACGTACCAACACCTTTAACAGCAACTCCTCCATGTGGATTACCCTGCTTAGCATTGTGACTTCCATCACTTCACTTGTACTTGCAATTTCCAAATAATAACGACATTAAGCTATGGCAGAAGAAACCAAGAACTACCTGCTGGAAGAAGACAACGAGACTTCCGGCTTCGACTATAAAGCGTTTTTCATCAAGCTACTGATGTACTGGCCCTGGGTTCTAGGCTGTGTGGCTGTATTCCTGATTGGCGTTTTTTTTTACCTCAAAACCCTGACCCCTCTCTACACCGTCAGCTCTTCCGTGCTGATTAAGAACGAAAGCAAAGGAGGAGCAAGTGGAGCCAACCTGGAAGATTTGGGTTTTGTATCCACCTCTACCCAGAGCTTTGATAACGAGTTGGAAATCCTGCGTTCACGCACCCTGATTAAGAAAGTAGTGACCGCACTCGACCTCTATATCAGCTATTCCGTGCCCGGTCAGTTCCGCGACACCGAGCTTTACAAGCAGTCACCCGTCAAGGTATGGGTCACTCCCGAAGAAGCCGAACGCATGGGGTATGCCCAAGTCAAGATGTCTTTCCGCAACCAGCAGCTTCATGAAGTGTTGGTAGAGCACGAAGGCCAGGAATGGAAAAAGACCGTGGAAAGCCTACCTGCCGTATTCTCTACCCCCGCGGGTGTATTCACTTTCTCGGCAACTGACTCTACCCTGCAAACTATCCAGCCTGTACCCGAAGTCATTCAGGCCACAGTCGTATCGCCCAATGGAGCAGCAGCTTCCTACCGTAACCGCTTGGCGGTAAGTCCCAGCAGCAAGTCTACCACCATTGCCCAGCTTACCTTCACCGGTAGCCAGGTAGCCCGCGGAGTAGACTTTCTAAACAAGTTAGTAGAACTCTATAACGAGGAAGGAAATAACGACAAAAATGAAGTAGCTGCCAAGACTGCCGAGTTTATCGACGAACGTATCCGCATCATTAACAAAGAACTGGGTACTACTGAAAGCCAGCTGGCCAACTTCAAGCAGCGGGCAGGTGTAGTGGACATCGCTGCCGACGCCACCCAAGCTGCCGGCGAGCAGGCAAATTACGAACGCGCCTACGCAGAGAATGAGGTACAAATCAGTCTGGTCAATCACCTGAAGAACCATATTCTCAACGAAAGCAGTCAGTATGAAGTCATCCCTGCCAACATCGGGCTGAACAACAGCGACTTGAATACGGTAGTGCAGAACTACAACCAGATGCTGATTGAGCGCAAGCGCCTGCTGCGCACCTCGCACGAGGACAACCCTGCTGTGCAAAGCCTGAATGCCAGCATCGAAGTAATGCGTAACAGCGTAATGGGCGCCATCCAAACGGCCGAAAAAGGATTGCTTATCAACCGACAGGCCCTGCAGGCACAGACCCGCAAGTATGCCGGTAAGGTAAGCGATGCCCCCGTACAGGAAAAAGAATACCTCAGCATGTCGCGCCAGCAGGAAATCCAGGCCAACCTCTACCTGATGCTGTTGCAAAAACGCGAGGAAAATAACATCACCTTGGCTTCTACCGCCAACAATGCCCGCGTCATCGATGAACCTTTGGCAGGTGGTCAAATTTTCCCTACCCCTTCACAGACTTACATGATTGCCCTTGTATTGGGCTTAGGCCTTCCGGTAGGTCTGATTTTCCTCTGGGGCTTGCTTCAGTTTAAAATCCAGACCCGCGGTGATGTAGAAAAGATTACCCACCTGCCTATCGTAGGCGATATTCCGCTTACTCCGGAAACAGCCGAAAGTGCCATTGTGGTACGCGAAAATCGTAACGAGCTGATGGAAGAAGTGTTCCGCTCGGTGCGTACCAATATCCAGTACATGCTGCAGGAAGGTCAGAAGGTCATCCTTTTCACCTCCACCACTTCCGGTGAGGGAAAAAGCTTCAATGCCGGCAACCTGGCCTGCAGCTTTGCCTTTATGGGCAAAAAAGTAATCATAGTCGGTTTAGATATTCGTAAACCCGGACTGAACAAGGTGTTCCACATCTCCCACCGTGGAGCCGGTATCTCCCAATATTTGGCTGACCCCGAACACACCGACCTGCGTAGTCTCTGCCAAGTGTCTACTATCTCCGAGAATCTCTACATTCTGCCGGGTGGTACCATTCCTCCCAACCCAACGGAACTGGTAGCCCGCAAATCATTGGATACAGCGATTGACATTCTGAAACAGCATTTCGATTATGTCATTCTCGATACTGCCCCCATCGGTATGGTGACCGATACCCAACTGGTAGCCCGCGTAGCCGATTTGAGTGTCTATGTCTGCCGCTCCAACTATACCGCCAAGAGCGAGTTCAAGCTCATTAATGAGCTGAAACAAGATAACAAGTTGCCCCATCCTTGCATCCTATTGAACGGAATCGACATGAGCAAACGTACTACCGGCTCCTACTACGGCTATGGCAAGTATGGCAAATATGGCCGCTATGGGTATGGAAAAAAATACGGCTATGGCTACGGCTATGGTTACGGAAATGATAAATCATCTACCTCTAAAAAATAATGGAACCACGCAATACTACATCCATAGAACTGTACATTGACTCATTGGGCCCCATCCGCAACTCCCAGATTGTACTAAAACCTTTCTTAGTGTTCAGTGGAGAATCCGGCACAGGTAAGAGTTACACTGCCCTGTTAGTACACTATCTTTATAAAGTGATATGCTATGATGGCATACTAGAGTTCTTTAATCACCTTAAGGTTTCTTATGATGAACTTCTAAAACAAGAACCCTCCCAAGGAGCAGAAACAAAAGAAAAACTATTGTACCAATTTACCCTGTCACAGTTTGAAGAGTGGTGCAATGCATCTGCCCTCAATTACCTGAAAGAAATGCTTGGCAATTACTCCCTCGAAGGGAAGATTTCCATCAAGTTTCAGGGGATTCCTAGTTCGTACACCTTCAGATACAAAAGAGAAACTGTCGAAATGAACGGAGAAAAAATCTATTCCGATGTCATCACATTGAATGAAACGAGTTCACTCCGTCTTCCATTTCGTTCGTCAGAATGGGGAAAGCTTCCTTTTACAGCGCTTTTTGGCACCTATTTGAAAACAAGCCTTCATATTCCTCAAGAAAGTACGTTTATTCTTCCCCCTTCCCGTGGAGGTCTGGTAAGTTTATCCGACACTGGAAGGAATGCATTTATGACAGCACCAGGAGGCATGTATAAAGAGTTTATTTCTGATTTTTCTGATTTAAAGGCTGCCCAGCCAAAGAATGTGGATGCTGAAAAGCGCTACTCTCAGCTGAGCCAGTCACTGATAAAAGGAAAAATCAATATCAAAGATAATGATCTTTACTACGAACAAGCATTTGGTGAAATTCCAATTACAGCCGGAGCCGCATCAGTTAAAGAGCTGGCTCCTTTTGTCCTCATGCTCCAAAAAGGTTTGATAGGTGACTACTCCGTCATGTTCGAAGAACCGGAAACCAATCTTCATCCCGAACTGCAAATCCGGGTAGCTGATACGTTGGTTTATCTTCTACAACAAGGCTGTCGCTTCCAGATTACCACCCACAGCGATTATTTCCTGCGGCGCATCAACGACCTGATTCGCTTGGACATTCTCAAAAACAAACTGACAACAGAGGCTTATCAGGAATTGTGCTATGCACATCATTACCTTCCGGAACTGACTCTTGACAAGCGCCTTATCGGCGCCTATTATTTCAAGCGGACATCCGAAACCGAAGTACACATCATCCACCAGGAAGCAGGGAATGGAATTCCCTTCGACACCTTCCAGTCCGTACTTCATAATCAGCTGAAAGACAGCTCTTATATTTACGACAAAATGTGTGAATCTGATGAAACAGTTGATTGAAGACTTTAATCAGATTTATCGGTCTTACGCTTCGTCCCAATGTACCGATTATACTTTTGAAGAGAGTAACAACCTCGGAAAGGCCGGTACCCTGCAACACCTTACACTTCATGGCATAAATGGCTTCGTCCTTCCCAACATTCTCATCAAAGACGACAGTTCTATTTTTGAAAAAGCTCACGCACCGGAATTGCTGAAAAAAGATTGCGACGGCATTTTTCTGACCGAAAGAGCTGGGGAAAAGTTCATTTATATCTGTGAGCTCAAAAGCACCTATTCCACCCAACAAATCACCAAAGCCAAAGAACAGATTGTCGGTTCGTGTCTGAAGCTTCATTCCTTGATGAGCCTGCTCCAAGCATATCAGGCAGAAGAATGGCAAGTGAGAGGTATCATTGCATCTTTCGCCCCTACTCCAGAACAGGAAGCAGCTATTCTAAGATTGAAAGAACAAAATGATCCAGCTGCAAATTTCTGTTATAACCTGCAAAGAGATGGGATATACCACATGCCAGAAACAAACTGCAAAAGTTATTATGTACCACTAAACGTACCAGAACTTCTTTTTTACTATGTGCGGGTACCCTATCAAACAGAAGACTTTGAAATAGACTTCAATCAACTGATTAGTTAAACGCAAACATATTTACTCCAATGAAAGGAATTGTATTAGCTGGGGGAAGCGGCACTCGCCTCTACCCCATCACCAAGGGAGTCAGCAAACAGATGCTTCCCATCTTCGACAAACCGATGATTTATTATCCTATTTCGGTGTTGATGTTGGCGGGTATCCGCGAGATTCTGATTATCTCTACCCCCTACGATTTACCGGGATTCAAACGGTTATTAGGAGACGGAAGCGACTACGGAATACATTTTGAATATGCCGAACAGCCTTCTCCCGACGGTCTGGCACAGGCTTTTCTGATTGGGGAACAATTCATTGGGCACGATGATGTCTGCCTAGTATTGGGTGACAACATTTTCCACGGCAACGGCCTGAGTGCCATGCTGCGTGAAGCTGTACATACCGCAGAAGTAGGCCGAAAAGCTACCGTCTTTGGCTATTGGGTCAGCGACCCCGAACGTTACGGCGTAGCCGAATTTGATGCGGAAGGAAACTGCCTGAGCATCGAAGAAAAACCGGCCCACCCCAAATCCAACTATGCAGTAGTCGGACTCTATTTCTATCCCAACAAGGTGGTCAGCGTGGCTAAATCCATCAAGCCCTCTGCTCGCGGAGAGCTGGAAATCACTTCCGTGAACCAACGTTTCCTGGAAGACGGCGAACTGAAGGTCCAAACACTGGGACGTGGTTTTGCTTGGTTGGATACCGGAACTCACGACTCCCTGAGTGAAGCTTCTACCTTCATCGAAGTCATAGAAAAGCGACAGGGACTGAAAATTGCCTGTCTGGAAGGCATCGCTTACCGCCAGGGATGGATTTCTGCTGACAAGTTGCGCATTCTGGCACAGCCCATGCTGAAAAATGAATACGGGAAGTATCTGCTCAGCGTCATTGACGAAGTGGAACGTACCGGAAAAAGCAATCTGGAATTTTAAAACGCTTATATATGGAAGTGATTCAAACAAACATTGAAGGCGTGGTAATTATTGAGCCGCGCTTGTTTAAGGATGACAGAGGTTATTTCTTCGAATCTTATTCCGAAAGAGATTTCAACCGTCAAGTCGGTGAAATCCATTTTGTACAAGACAATGAAAGCAAGTCCAGCTACGGCGTGATGCGCGGCCTACATTTCCAGCGGCCTCCTTTCACACAGAGCAAGCTGGTACGTTGCGTCAAAGGAGCCGTATTGGATGTGGCAGTCGACATCCGCAAAGGCAGTCCTACTTACGGACAGCATGTAGCCGTAGAATTAACCGAAGACAATCACCGTCAATTCTTTATCCCGAAAGGATTCGCTCATGGATTTGCTGTACTGAGTCCGGAAGCCATCTTCCAGTACAAATGCGACAATTTTTACCATCCAGAAGCCGACGGCGGTATCAGCATCCTCGATACTTCCCTGGGCATTGACTGGCGTATTCCTACCAGCCATGCCATCCTCAGTGAGAAAGATACCAAGCACCCATTGCTAAAAGATTTTGACAGTCCTTTTGAATATTAATTCCCATGAACATTTTAGTTACTGGTGCCAATGGACAATTAGGACGTGAAATGCGACTCATAGCCCAAGACACCCCCTATCATTTTATTTTTACGGACGTGATAGAGTCTGAAGGTGTGGAAACCACCCTGCTGGACATCACCAGTCTGGAAGCTGTAAAACAGCTTGTCAAAGCACACGACATTCACTGCATCGTCAATTGTGCCGCGTATACCAATGTAGACAAGGCTGAATCTGACGAAGCCTTCTGCCATGTGTTGAACGCAGAAGCTCCCCGGAATCTAGCAGAAGCCATGAAAGAAGTCCACGGCCTGCTTATCCATATTTCTACTGATTATGTTTTTGGTGGAGACCCGTATAATGTTCCTTGTCGGGAAGACCAGCAAGGCACTCCCACCGGTGCTTACGGACGCACCAAGCTGGATGGAGAAAAGTACATTCAGGCCACAGGATGCGATTATGTTATTCTTCGCACGGCTTGGTTATATTCCGAGTATGGCAAGAACTTCGTCAAAACCATGCTGAACCTGACGGCTACCAAGCCCCAGCTGAAAGTCGTATTCGATCAGGCAGGTACTCCGACCTATGCCTACGATTTGGCCAAGGCCATCCAAACCATCCTGCAGGACTACACCGCAGAAACTCCGACAAGCGGTTACAGCAAAACAGGTATTTACCATTTCAGTAACGAAGGCGTATGTTCCTGGTACGACTTTACGAAAGCCATTGCCGCAATGGCCGGACAGACCCAGTGCGACATCCAGCCCTGCCACAGCAACGAGTTCCCCAGCCCGGTGAAACGCCCGGCGTATTCGGTACTGGACAAAACCAAAATCAAGGAAACTTTCGGCATCCGGATTCCCTACTGGACCGATTCTTTAAAAATCTGTATCAATCATCTTATTAAAAACGCATAATCATGGAATTCAAACGCAATATATTAATCACTGGTGGTGCCGGATTCATCGGCAGCCATGTAGTCCGTCTGTTCGTCAACAAATATCCCGAGTATCACATTATCAACTTGGACAAACTGACTTACGCCGGTAACCTAGCCAATTTGAAGGACATCGAAAACCAGCCGAACTACACTTTCATCAAAGCCGATATCTGCGACTACGAGAAGATGCAGGAAATCATGCAACAATATCGTGTAGACGGTATCATCCATTTGGCGGCTGAAAGCCATGTAGACCGCAGCATCAAGGATCCGTTTACCTTTGCCCGTACCAACGTGATGGGCACACTCAGTCTGCTGCAAGCTGCTAAAGTCTATTGGGAAAGTCTGCCGGGAAAATACGAAGGCAAACGCTTCTATCATATCTCTACCGATGAAGTGTACGGTGCCCTGAAAATGACGCATCCGGAAGGCATCCAGCCCCCGTTTACTACGACCGCTTCTTCCGAAACCCATCATCTGGCCTACGGCGAAGAATTCTTCCGGGAAACTACCAAATACAACCCGCACAGCCCCTACTCTGCCAGCAAGGCCAGTAGCGACCACTTTGTGCGTGCTTTCCACGACACCTACGGCATGCCGACCATCGTGACGAACTGTTCCAACAACTACGGTCCCTATCAGTTCCCAGAAAAACTGATTCCGTTGTTCATCAACAATATCCGTCACCGCAAATCGCTGCCGGTATACGGTAAAGGAGAAAACGTGCGCGACTGGCTGTATGTAGAAGATCATGCCCGCGCCATTGACGTCATTTTTCATCACGGAAAGATTGCCGAGACCTACAACATCGGCGGTTTCAACGAATGGAAGAACATCGACATTATCAAAGTAGTGATCAAAACCGTAGATCACCTGTTGGGACGTAAGGAAGGAGAAGACATGGACTTGATTACCTACGTCACTGACCGTCCGGGACATGACATGCGCTATGCGATTGATTCGACCAAATTGCAGCGGGAATTAGGATGGGAACCGAGCTTGCAATTTGAAGAAGGCATTAAAAAGACGGTTCGCTGGTATCTGGATAACCAAGAATGGATGGATAATGTGACTTCGGGAGATTATCAGAAATATTACGAAACGATGTATAAGAATAGATAATTCAAAATGCAAAGATTATCCAATATTGAATTATTGCGGATTATATCCATTCTGATGATAGTAATCCATCATGTCTTTGTGCATGGGATCTATCATGTAGCTGATCATACAACTTTACACTTTCTAGATTCCTTTGTTATTTATGGAGTAAATATTTTTCTCCTAATTTCGGGGTTCTTTACCATCAAACTGAAATGGAAATCTGTCATTAATCTTTTTTGGATATGTAGTTTTTGGAAATTATTCCATCTTTCTTATGAAACTTTCGTCGGTAAAGTATCACACAGTCTTTTTGAATGGATAGCCAAACCTTTGGCTATCCCATTTAGTACAGGTGGGTGGTTTATAGATATTTACATACTACTTCTCTTACTTTCACCAATACTCAACATGGCACTGACAAGAATGAATAAAAAAGAATTACGTTTAACCATTCTGTTAATGACGATATTCAACATCGTTTACTGTTGGGGATTAGGGAGAGAACACAACGTATCAGGATATAGTCTCTATCATTTTATTTATATGTATAGCCTAGGTTTTTATCTTAAATCATCCTCCATCAACTATAAATACCCATATCTAGGAGTTATTATCTGTTCAGTTTTTACATTTATCCTTTCCCTAACACTCGGAGGACGAGCTTTTTCTTATAACTCCCATTTTGTTGTCATAGGAGCGATGTGTATTTTCGTGGCTTTTAACAAGTTAATGATACAAAATAAAATCATAAATGTTACGGCTCAATCCGTCCTTTCTATTTATCTTCTTAGCGATGGAGGATTATTCGCAAAAAATACATATCAACTTTACAATGATATTATGCAGAATTCAACCAGTATACCTCCTGCAAGTATAAAAATTGCAGGAGTAGTTTTAGCAGTCTGTCTATTTGCTATCTTAATGGATAAAATACGCATCATGATATTTCAAAAAGGAATTTATCCTTGTATGGAATATATATCATACAAATATCACAATAATAGCAATCACAAATGAGAATTTTATACATTGGCACTCCTCACACCTATCAACTTTATAAAGAAGGGAAAAACCCCTCCCATTGGCTCTATGGTGCTGTAGAAATGGAAAAAGACGGTCATCAAGTTATTTGGGAAAAAGAAACCAATTCTTTATTTAATGACATCAAACTCATTCGTCAGAGCAATCCAGATTTAATCTTTATCCCTAACTTGAATATCCGGAGTCATCTTTTATTGTTATTTCTCAAAAGAATCCGTTTCATCAGAAAGCCCATCATAGCCTATCTTCATCATACACCCAAATCTGGAAAAACAAGTATCATCTATTCTTTTTTACTAAAAGCTTTAAACCACTGCTTTTTCCTTTCTGCCAAGACAATGGAAGAAACCATACAAGGAGGTTACCTAAAGAGAAATAAATGCAGCGAACCAGGCTGGGGACCCGATACTGAGTTCTACGACAAAATACCAAAATCAAATGGAAATTACTTCATATCCACAGGAAAAGAAAATCGAGATTTTGATTTGTTAATCGATGTTTTCAAAGAAACAAAAGCACCTCTCAAAATCATAACAGCTCAATCACATGCAGGAAATGATTATACTGATCTAACTGAAAAATGTGCATCAATACCTAACATAGAAGTCATCATTACCAAAAATTCAGGAGATGTCTATCCTATGATGGTCAAAGAAATGGCCAATTCAAAAGCTCTTGTTTGCCCACTCCGTAAAGATCGGATCAATTATTGTGTCGGACTTTCTACAATTGTAGATGCAGAAGGACTAAAAAAGCCCCTAATCATCACAAAAAGTCCTTATCATGGAAATAAAAGAATGGAAAGTTTTAATACAGTAACCAATAGAAATGAATGGCTTTACGCCATAACATGTTTAAAAATCTCTAAGATATCAAGTTATTCTATGCAAAAATGCTATCAAAATATGAAGCCTTATATAAAGGTGTGAGAGACGAATATTAGCATAAACCTAAAATCCGCAAGCAATCTCAATGACAATCTCAATTGCAGTAAAGAGC
>ENA-OPMG01000432-OPMG01000432.1-human-gut-metagenome-genome-assembly--contig:-NODE-432-length-30157-cov-3.942496_pt1 | contig 30157 bp, 23 predicted proteins | sample MGYA00241522_ERZ501741 | MGnify/ENA primary metagenome ERZ501741 (study PRJEB25962, sample SAMEA2042616) | human gut metagenome | biome: human gut; feature: human-associated habitat; material: faeces...
TTGTTTCTTTTTAGGTAACAACATCTTAGCTTTTATCTCTATTAGTTCACTAGCTAAAACTAAATACTCTGATATTTCCAAATTAACTTTTTCCATATTATTGATATATTTAAGATATTGTTCTGTTATTAAATTTATCTCAATATCAAAGATATCCATTTTATTTTCTTTTATAAGATGAAGAAGCAAATCAAGTGGTCCTTCAAATCCATCTACTCTAAACTCCATACTATCAACCTTTCACTTGAAATTATAGCAAATAATAAAGGTTTTGACAAATTACAACTTTTTACCTTCTTCTTGTGTTAAAGAAATATCATTCCATTCTATATCATCATCAAAAACAAAATCATCTGTATTTTGAATAGTACTAATAGGAACAGAAACAACTTCTTTAGATTTTTTTAATTCTTTTTCCGTCTCCAATAAAGGCAAAGCTTTAGTAACAGTAGCAAAATCATTTGATAAATCTGATAGTAATTCTTTATATCTTTCTTCACTCATAACATCTGGATAACCTAATTTAATTGAATTAAATGTATAGTTTAAATGTTCTATATACTCTGGTATTTTTTTAATATCAATTTTTTCTTCACTTTTACCTTTTCTTTCTACAGTTGATACTCCTGATGATTTAAATTTCTTAAGATTTTCCCTCATTATACGAGATACTTTATCATTATCTAATTCCTTATTTTCTCTATATATACTAGTATCTTCTACTAATCCAGTATAATCATGATTTCTATTATATTTAAGATTAATTATTATCTTTTTTTCATCTACATCTACATAACAAGCAATGAAATCGGGATTAATTTTATAATCTTGAGCACCATACATAACATAACCTGTTTCTTGATAATGATTCCAAAGGCCTTCTTTATAGTAACACTCATAAGGAATAGCAATCATTATTAAACCCTTATAGTTCCTGTGTCTCCAGTTTAATAATTCTTCATATTTATCATTTCCATAACCAGCAACAATTGAAACGATCACTTGTTGATCAATGACTGATTTTATTTTTGAAATAACACTTTCTACGACATTTGGTTTGACCCCCATCACCAAATAATCACAATTTTTAACAACGTCTTGTTCACTTGAACATACATGAATACCAAAATCTTGTTCAAACATCATCAGCTGTTGACTATTTATATCATATCCATATACCTCACTACCATCAATAAAATCACTTTTAATAAGACCTTGGCAAATTGTCCCGGCCATATTCCCTAATCCTATAAATCCAATTTTCATTTAAATTTCCCCCTTTATAAAAATGAGCTAACATCGTTAGCTCATCTTATTAAATTCTTCTATTTTTGATAAATGCTGGTGGAAAACCATCATCATCATCTTCGTCATCATCATATGATTCAAAAGTTTGAGGTTCTTCACCTAAAGGTCTTGCTACTGAAGGTTGGACAGTTACTTCTTCCTTTTCTTCCTCGAATCCTGTTGCGATAACAGTAACAATAATTTCATCATCTAAGTTTTCATTAATAGCAATACCTAAATAAGTATTAATGTCATCTCCAACTTCTTGAGTAATTGTTTCAAGAGCAATATTAGCATCATATAATGAAATATTTGGTCCACCTGTAACGTTAATAATAGCGTCTTTAGCACCTGCTACGGAAACTTCTAATAAAGGTGAAGAAATTGCACGTTTTGCAGCTTCTTTTGCTTTATCATCTCCTGATGACATGCCAATACCAATTAACGCATTTCCTCTATTTTTCATAACTGCACAGATATCTGCAAAGTCAAGGTTGATAAGACCTGGTACATTAATAAGGTCTGTAATACCCTGTACTGCCTGCTGTAATACCTCATCAGCCTTCTTTAAGGCATCTGGCATAGTTGTTCTTCTGTCTACTATCTGAAGAAGCTTGTCATTAGGAATTACAATAAGTGTATCCACGTTCTCCTTAAGCTTCTCAATACCCGATTCTGCATTAGTCATTCTTGTTCTTGCCTCAAATCTGAAAGGCTTAGTAACAACACCAACTGTAAGGATACCCATCTGTTTAGAAATCTTAGCAACAACCGGAGCTGCACCTGTACCAGTTCCGCCGCCCATTCCGCAAGTAACGAATACCATATCCGCACCTTTGATAGCTTCTGTTAATTCTTCAACATTCTCTTCTGCTGCCTTCTCACCAATCTCAGGCTGGGCTCCTGCACCAAGTCCCTTAGTAAGCTTCTCACCTATCTGAATAGCTGTTGGAGCTTTACAGAACTGTAATGCCTGGCTATCTGTATTAATACCAATAAATTCTACCCCGCTTATATTCTCATCTATCATTCTATTAACAGCATTATTACCTGCTCCACCTACGCCGATGACTATAATTCTTGCTGATGAATCTGATTCGTTAATTATTTCTACCAAGGTTGTTGCCTCCTTTAATCAATCCTTATACATTTATCTATAATGATATAATTTTTCACAATAAATATCAACTGATTTTTTCATTTTATTTCACTAAAAATTGAACTTTAAAGCGTACAATTCTGAATATTTACACATCATTTTAGTGTGTTTTAATTATATTCATCTTTTTTGAATATTATAGATGAACTGTCTTTTGTATAATCCTGCATATACAAAGAACCTTTAAGCCCTGCAAATTTGGTTTCCATCTGTTTTAACTCAAAAAGCTTGTCCGTATAATCATCACTCTTTCCAAGGTATACCTTAACCTCGTCTATATACAATATTACATTGTCCGATGAGTCAAAATATACTTTTGAAACATCAAGATTATACTTATCAAAGCTCTGTGTCAGATCAAGTATGTGCCTGAATACTTCATCATCTCCGACTTCAAGCTTGGAATCAAGCACTATTGAATTAAACTTAAGACCTATTATCTCAGGAACTTTTTCAAAAGTTTCTGTTGAACTTTCAACAACAATACCATCTTTGTCAAAATACATATTACAGCCCATATAACGTATATAACCAATAACTGCCTTTTCATAGACTGTTATGTACATACCTCTTGGCCACTGTATTTCAACATCATATTTCTGAATGAAAGGTATTGTCTTTTTCTTATTGCCAAACAGTGTATACAATACAGTGTTTGGTGTATCATTTCCAAATATTCTGCTTGTCATTTCTTCATTAGAATAATGGGAATTACCCACATATGTTATCTTATCAGTTCTAAATCCAAAATAGACAGCCGCACACGCAGCTATCAGGGCTGCCACAATAATAGATATTATGAACAGCCTTTTTTTCTTTCTCGCCTTTGCCATAACTATCTCTCTAACCTAATCTGACTACTTATATTAAACACAATTCCTAACTCTGCCAGCAGGAACAGACTCGCCGTGCCTCCATAGCTTATAAATGGAAGTGTTACGCCTGTATTAGGAAATACATTGGTTACAACGGCAATATTAACTATTACCTGAATTGCTATATGGGCGAATATTCCAACTGCAAGAAGTGAACCGAACAAATCTGGTGAGTTCTGTGATATATATATAATTCTCCAGAGCATTATTATAAAAAGCATAATAACGCACGCCGCACCAAACAGTCCTAACTCCTCACATATTATTGAAAATATCATATCATTCTGTGACTCTGGTATGAAGCCCAACTTCTGCATACTCTTTCCAAGACCCTTACCAAAAAGTCCGCCAGAACCTATGGCATAAAGCCCCTGCATAGTCTGATAGCCTTTTCCGTCTATGTACTTTTCAGGGTCTACCCATACTAAAAGTCTTGTAAAACGGAACTTCTTAAACTGGACTCCATTTTCAACAGCCTGCTTAAGCCACTGCCTGCCCGCTATATAGCCTGCCATAATAAGTCCGATAATTCCGCCGTGAACCCAGTAATTAGGATATACAACAAATGTCATAACAAACACAATTCCACATACTATGATTGCACTACTTAAGTTAGATGTAATTCCAAAAAGCATAGCCGCCGGAATTACTGCACAGCCCAAAAATATTTTCGCTATCTGTGACAGTTTTTTAATCTTTGTTCCTGACGCACACATCTTAGCCGCCGCCATAATAATAACACTTATCTTAACAAGCTCTGCTGGCTGAAAGCTTATCGGACCAATATATATCCATCTTTTAGCACCGTGGCTTTCACGTCCAAATGGAATAACTGCTAACACCATTAAAAGTGATATAACAAATATCCACGGAGCGGCCTTTTTTAAAATATGGTAATCTACAAATCTTGCTATAAAAAACATACACACAAAACCTAACAGGTCAAATATAAGCTGTCTTTTAAAATAGTATTCCGGATTGCCATAATTAATCTGCGCTGTGTAAGAACTTGTACTGTATATCATTGTAAGTCCGAAACCTACAATGAATATAAGCACAAACAAAAGACTGTAATCAAAATAGAATCCATTCTTTCTTTTTCTTCTTTTCTTTGCCATAATTAAAGCTCATTGACATATTGCTTGAACATGTCACCTCTCTGTTCATAATTATCAAACATTCCCCAGCTTGCACACGCTGGTGATAATAATACTGCATCACCTTTGTCTGCGCTGGCTGCACATATATCTACTACCTCTTTTAAATCATTAGCAAATACATAGTCCTTAAATCCGTATTTATCACAGGTCTGGGCTATTTTATTAGCAGTCTGGCCTATAAGAACAAGCTTCTTTACCTTGCCCTTGAAGGCTTTTACATACATATCAAATTCAGAGCCTTTATCATAACCACCACCTATTAATATAGTTGGTCTTACCATAGCCTCAATTGCTTTTACAGAAGCTTCCGGATTAGTTCCCTTGGAATCGTTGTAATACCATACATCATTCTTGGTAGCTACATATTCTATTCTGTGTTCTACAGCCTTGAACTTCTTTACCTGCTGTACAATTATGTCATCAGGTATGCCTGCTGCCTTAGTCATTGCTATAGCAGCACATACATTTTCATAGTTATGTGTTCCAAGAAGGTTCATATCGTGTACATTAAGCATAAGCTCATCTGTGGTGCCATCTGTATATCTTATATCATCTCCCTGAACATATGCACCAATCTCAGGCTTTCTCTTGCTTGAGAACCATACAACCTTAGCTGGACACTCACTTCCAAATCTGTATAATTCTTCGTCCTCCATATTAAGGACACACACATCATCCTTTGTCTGGTTCATAGAAATGTTTTCTTTAGTCTTGGAATAACATTCCATTGTATGATGTCTGTTAAGGTGGTCTGGTGTAATGTTAAGTATCGCACTTACAACCGGATGGAACTTGTGTATTGTTTCTAACTGGAAGCTGCTTATCTCTGCTACTGTATAAGAGTCATTACTTGTATTAAGCACTTCTCCCGTATATGAATTACCTATATTTCCAACAACAAATGTCTTCTCATTATAGGCTTTCACTATCTGTCCTACCAAAGCTGTAGTTGTTGTCTTGCCATTAGTACCTGTTATGGCAATTATTCTGCCTTTATCATAATTATATGCAAGTTCTATCTCGCCCCATACTGGAACTTCTGCTTTCTTAAACTGTTCAACAATAGGACTGTCAACCGGAACGCCCGGACTTATTACAAGAAGGTCGACCTGATTAGTTATATCCTCTGGCAGCTTTCCAATAATAATCTCTGCTTTATTGCCTTTAAGTTTCTTTGATATATCTTCCCTTGAAAGCTTTTCGTTACCGTCATATATAATACAGTCTGCACCAGCTTTGTTAAGAAGGTCTATAGCACCGATTCCACTTATTCCAGTACCAACTACCATTACCTTTTTATTATTTAATTCCATAATGTTCCTCCATTACCACGCATATAATACGTTTTTTAAACAACTGTCTTTATTTTACTCTACACCTATCCATCTGTAAAGCGGATAAACACTGTTTTAACGCTTTATTAACGCATTTTCTTACTTGTTATTAAGGTACGGAAGTATATTTTCATATAACTCTCTTATGACCGGTGCTGCAATTGTACCGCCATAATATACCCCTTCTGGCTCATCAATAAGACACATAGCAATAACCTGTGGATTTTCCACACTTGAAAATCCTATAAATGAAGCGATATACTTTCCAGAGCCTCTCGGAAGCTTCTGTGATGTTGCTGTCTTTCCACCTATTGAAAAGCCCTCTATATATGCATTCTTTCCACCGCCTTCCTCAACTACCTGCCTTAATATGTCCCTCATAGTATCACTTGTTGATTTGTCAATTGTGCTCTCAGTTGTAGAATAATAGAACTCATTATAAGTCTGCCCCGAACCATCACTTGTCTTAACTGCAAAATGAGGTGTAACAAGGTTACCACCATTGACAATTGCTGCCGCCGCACGAAGCATCTGGATAGGTGTTATCTGAAATGACTGTCCGAATGACATTGTTGCAAGCTCTACTTCACCAACGTTTTCTTTATTGTGGATAATCGTTGAAGCCTCACCAGCAATATCTATTCCAGTCTTAGACAAAAGTCCAAGCTTGCCGCAGTAATTATAGAAATTATCAACACCTACCCTTCTTCCCCATTCAATAAATGCAGGGTTGCAGGAATTCATAACTGTATGTGTAAAATCCTGTGTTCCATGGCCCGTTGTCTTATGACACCTTATGCGCCTGTCACCAACAAGCGTTGAACCTGAACAGGTATAGGAGTCACTTAAACTTACAACTTTGGTTTCAAGTGCTGCTGTTGCAGTTACCATTTTAAACACTGAACCTGGCTCATAAGTATCATTAATGCAGAAATTTCTCCACATATTATTAAGAAGATCCATTTTATTGCCTGAACTGCCGTCATCTTCCACCTCGTAATTAAGTACATACGGCTCATTAAGATTATATTCAGGCACGTTGACCATTGCATACAACTCTCCATTATTAGGATTCATAACTATTATTGACACCCGCTTAGCATTTTTCTTTGCAAGCGTTGTATATGCTAACTGCTGGGCATATGACTGTATATTCATATCTATGCTTATATATAAATCCTGACCTCTCTGCGGCTCTAACCTTCCCTCTTTTGCATTTTTTATCTCTGTACCCCATGCATCGGTAAGTGTAAGTATCCTGCCATTATTGCCAGCAAGATATACATCATACTTAGCCTCAAGTCCGACTATTCCCTGATTATCACTTCCTGTAAAGCCAAGCACCTTGGAAGCAAGCGTATCATAAGGATAATATCTTTTATAATCCTCATCTACCTTAACTCCGTTTAAGCCAGCTTTCCTTATTATATCTCCTGTATCTTTATCAACATTGGTCTTTATAGTTTCAATTGACGATACCTTTTCAACCTTTTTTCTTACAGCTGCTTCGTCCATATCAAGATTGTCACAAAGCATTTTAATAACTTCTTCCGGCTTATCTATCTGGCTGTGAATAACGGATATTGTACACACAGTCGTATTGTCAGCAAGGACAACTCCATTAGTATCAAGAATTCTTCCGCGCATAGCCTTTATGGCTCTCTCTCTCTCGTGAAGCTCTGTTGCACGCACGCTGTAATATTCAGCCCTGACGGTCATTATATATCCAACTCTTACTGTGAGCAGTGACATTATAAGCACAAGGCTTACTATAACCACCAGAAGCTTCTTTCTATGTCTTGTTCTTACAAAATAACCATATCTCTCATCTTCATTAAGCTTAATTCTTTCTGTCACTAATACAATAACCCCGAATAAACTTACTTATTATTATGAAAGTTTATTCAGGGTTATTCTTATACTTATTATTACTTAACAGCTTAATTAGATGAAGCTGTGCCTGCTGGTATCCCATCAACTGTTAATTCATCAGGACTTGAACTTGTATCCTCATATTCGTCTGAGGCATCCTTGTATACATTCATATATGGAAGAAGCTTTTCAAGTATATTGTGTGTAAGTGTAAGCACATCTGCTGAACTTCCTGATGTTCCTGTAGTTCCATATGGCTCATCAATAACTACATATATTGCAAACTTAGGATTTTCTGCTGGTGCGTGTCCTATAAATGATATAATCCACTTGTTATCCTTTCTATCACCCTTCTGGGCTGTTCCTGTCTTACCAGCAACTGAATATCCTGTAACGCCTGCTTTCTTGGCTGTTCCTTCTTCTACTGTATTCTTAAGATATCTTCTTAAAAGCTTTGATGTTGAAGCTGTAATTGTCTGTCTTACAAGATTAGCCTTATATTCCTTTACAACTTCACCATTGGCTGATTCAATTCTCTTTACAATATGTGGCTGGTAAAGCATACCACCATTAATAATCGAACAATATGCCGCCATCATCTGCATCATATTAACATTAATAGTCTGTCCAAATGAATTACAAGCCGCATCAATAGTTGTCATACGGTCACCATATACGATACCTGTTGTCTCACCTGGAAGATCTATTCCGGTTATCTTTCCAAATCCAAACAATGACTGGTAATATGCAAATCTGCTGTTACCCATCTCAAGTGCAAGATGAATCATATACGGGTTGCAGGAATTCATAAGTGCCTGCTCAACTGTAAGTGAACCATGTGAACCTATTGTACTGAACACATGACACTTTAATTTATAATCAGCTACAGTTTCAAAGCCCTTGCATACATATGTATCCCCATCCTTTACAACACCTTCCTCCAAAGCTGAGGCTACCGTTACTGGTTTAAATGTTGAACCTGGCTCATAACTTTCTGATACACAATAATTAGTCCATAAAGAATACAGGTTATTTCTGTATTCTTCATCAGACATATCTTTAATCTCCTCATCTGTATACATACCAGTTAATTTTCTTGGATCATTAAGATTAAAGGTTGGATAACTAGCCATTCCAAGTATCTCACCATTAGATGGGTCTGCCACTACTACTGCTGTATTCTTTGAAGGCTTTTCTTCATTATATTCTAATATGCATTTCTCAATAATCGACTGTACATTATAATCAAGTGTTGTAACTATATTATTGCCATCAACAGCATTTTTCTGTGTCTCTGTAACCTCAAGACCTTCATCTACATAGCTGTATGTTGTTCCATTAGTACCAGTTAATTCCTCATCATATTGGCTTTCAATTCCAAGCTCACCACCATTAGTGGCACTTGCAAATCCAACAACATCACTTGCAAATGTTCCAAGAGGATATTTTCTTATATAACTGTCCTCAAACCATACACCTTTAATATTCTTTCCCTCAGTTGAGTCTGCCATAAGATTTTTAAAATCAGCTATCTGATCTGTAGTAAGGTTTGATAAAAGCTTCTGATACCTGCTCTGTGAATTCTCACTCACCTTTTGCTCAAGCTCACTTCTGTTTAAATTAAAATATTTACAAAGAGCTGATAATGTAGGTTCTTTATATTCTCCGTCTGAAAGCATAAGCTTGACATCTAATATAAGATTATATACTCTCTCACTGTATGCAAGCACAGTTCCATCACCAGTTAATATCTGACCTCTCTTATAAGGTAGTTCTGTTGATGTATATGTCTGGTGGTCTAACACTGCCTTGGCATATGTCTCTCCGTGTGTATAATTAATTCTGAATACCTGTCCACCTAATGCCATAAGAATTACTACTACCATTACAAGTGCAACCATTCCTTTGGTGTGAACACGTTTAAGCATAACTTTTTTTCTTCTGTACTTATTCTTTTTTAACTGTTCATCGCTTACCATAAGTACCTCTTATTATATTATTTTACCTGAATATTAATTGCTTTCAGGAACATCTTTATACTGCTTTACATATTCGCTCTCTTTAGAATCGTATGTAATAACCTGCTTCTTTTCTGGATACACCATTCCTAATTCATTAACTGCTGTATCATATATAGCATCATAATCTATGCTTGCATTAATATCTGACTCTAATACGTCATTATTCTCCTTTAATGTGCTAAGCTCGCTCTTTAACTCAGCTATCACATCTGAATTAGTCTTAGCTGTTGCCTGAACATTAAGGTACTGATAACATATAAAGAAGACAACTGCAGCAACACTCGCAACTGCAACTGTATACATAAGATTGATCTTATTATTGCGTCTTATCTGCTTCTGTCTCTGCCTTCTTATTTCTCTGTTGATTTCCTTCTGTGTCTGCTGGGATTCATCTGGGGTTTTAAGTGGTTCAGCGATATTTAATTGTCTTACCGCACTACCATATTCATACGGCACTTTGCTTACATTTCTTGAATTTCTTCTGTACTCTGCTCTACTTCTCTTTTCCACTTTACACTACCTCCCATTATACCCTTTCAAATACTCTTAACTTAGAACTCTTTGATCTGCTATTTTCATTAATCTCTTCATCTGTTGGAACTACAGGCTTTCTTGTAATCACCCTGCCCTTCGGTACTTTACCGCACACACACGCAGGAAAGCTTGGTGGACAGGTACAAGGATTCTCGTTATTCCTAAACCTTGTCTTTACTATTCTGTCTTCTAAAGAATGAAATGTTATTATACAAAGTCTTCCTTCTGGCTTAAGCCTGTCAATCATCATATCTATGGAATTCTCTAGCACTTCCAATTCTTTATTAAGTTCAATTCTTATAGCCTGATAAGTTCTCTTAGATGGATGTCCACCTGTCGCCCTTACCTTCATAGGTATAGCTGCCTTTATAATATCGTTAAGCTCAAATGTTGTCTCAATTGGCTTTTCCTGTCTTGCAGCCACTATATGCTTAGCTATATTCTTAGCAAACCTGTCCTCACCATAATCTCTTATTATTCTGTAAAGATCAAATTCGCTGTATTCATTAACAATATCTTTAGCTGTAATCTCCTGTCTTTGATCCATTCTCATATCAAGTGCTGTGTCCACATTATATGTAAACCCTCTGTCAGCCGCATCTAACTGATATGATGAAACACCCAGATCCAGCATAATTCCATCAACTTTATCTATTCCTAACTCATCAAGGACTTTGTCCATATTACAGTAATTATTTCTTACGATTGTAACCCTGTCCATATATGGTTCTAATCTCTTACTTGCTGCCTTTATGGCATCTTCGTCCTGATCTATTCCTATCAATCTTCCACCCTCGGAAAGTCTTCCTGCGATTTCGTATGAATGTCCGCCGCCGCCAAGAGTTCCGTCAACATATATGCCATCGGGTTTAATATTCAATTCATCTACCGTCTCATATAAAAGAACTGACTTATGCTTAAACTCCATACTAATCTCCTTTCCGCCTGCTATATCAGCAATTAATTATATGGTGAATCCCAGACTGTCCATATTCTCTGCGACCTCGTCCATATTGTCATCATAATTGCTTATACTGTCATTCCAGCTTTCTTTACTCCATATCTCTATCCTGCTTCCAACACCTACAAATACTACATCCTTCTGTAACGAAGCAAACTCTCTTAATACAGATGGTATAAGAATTCTTCCCTGCTTGTCTAATTCGACATCTGCTGCTCCTGCAAGAAAGAATCTTGTAAATGTTCTGGCATTCTTATTAGTAAGAGGCAGTGTCTTAAGCTTCTCCTCGAATCTCTGCCACTCTTCATTAGTGTATACAAATAAACAGTTATCAAGTCCCTTAGTGATAATAAAATTATCCCCAAGGTTTTCGCGGAACTTCGCAGGAACGATTATTCTGCCTTTGGCATCTATTGTATGTCCATATTCGCCCATAAACATAGCAATCGTTCCTCCTTTCCCCCACTTGTAACCACTTGCTACCACTTTTCTCCACTTTGAGAACAATTCTATACTGATTTTGTGCAAAATACAAGTGTTTTCCACTAATTTATAAAATTTTTTTAAACTTTTGCACTATATTATGCCCGTAAAATATACAATCATATGTATATACACATAAAAATAGTAATTTTAACACTCACACCATCTGATTGTATGTAATTAGTTGAGCTTTAGGAAAAGATATGTTAAAATACAGGTTGCGTTACTGCGTATATTTACTAAACATAAATCTGCATATGATACACATTTATGTTGGAAATGAGGAGAATATATGAAACTTGGAATAGTTGGTCTTCCTAATGTTGGAAAGAGTACACTTTTTAATTCTTTAACTAAGGCTGGAGCAGAATCAGCCAATTATCCATTCTGTACAATAGACCCTAATGTAGGAATTGTTGCCGTACCAGATGAAAGACTTGATAAGCTTGCAGCACTTTATAATTCAGCAAAGATTACACCTGCCGTTATCGAATTCGTTGATATAGCTGGTCTTGTTAAGGGTGCTTCTAAAGGTGAAGGTCTTGGTAACCAGTTCCTTGCTAATATAAGAGAAGTTGATGCAATCGTTCACGTTGTCAGATGTTTTGAGGACTCTAATATTGTTCACGTTGATGGTTCTGTCAACCCTGTAAGAGATATTGAGACAATCAACCTTGAATTAATCTTTTCTGATATGGAAGTTCTTGAAAGACGTCTTGCTAAGCAGAAGCGTGCTTCCTACAATAATAAGGACATTGCTAAAGAATGTGACCTTATCGAAAGACTTCTTAAGTTCCTTGAGGCTGGTAATCTTGCCAAGAACTTTGAATGTGAAGATGAAGACGAAGAATCATTTATGAGAGAATACAATCTTCTTACAAGCAAACCTGTTATATTCGCTGCTAATGTATCAGAAGATGACCTTGCCGATGATGGTGCTAACAATGAATATGTACAGAGTGTACGTGAATATTCTAAAAAGGATAACTGCGAAGTATTCGTTATATGTGCACAGATTGAACAGGAAATCTCAGAACTTGATGATGATGAAAAGAAAATGTTCTTAGAGGACCTTGGAATTAGTTCTTCTGGTCTTGATAAGCTTATCGCTGCAAGCTACAGAATATTAGGTCTTATAAGTTACTTAACTGCTGGTGAGACAGAGACAAGAGCCTGGACAATAACTAACGGAACTAAAGCTCCTGGTGCTGCAGGTAAAATCCACAGCGATTTCGAGAGAGGCTTTATCAAAGCAGAAGTTGTCAACTATAAGGATTTACTTGACTGTGGCTCTTATACTAAAGCCAAGGAAAAAGGTCTTGTACGTATGGAAGGTAAAGACTATGTTGTTAAAGACGGCGATGTAATATTATTCCGTTTCAACGTATAATAATATTAGTACATTAATAATTATATATTTATAATAATATAAGTTCTACAAGTCAGATAATATAGGATTTGTTCCAACTTCTGAACTTCTGACAAAGAATTATATAAAAGATGGTGGCACGAATTAACGTGTCACCATCTTTTTATCTACAGGACATAATTTTAATATGTGCTCATTATCTCCTTAAATCTCTTAACATTAGCTCCTGCATCATTCTTAAACACAGCCGAACCTGCAACTATTACATTAGCTCCAGCTTCAAGCACTGATACGAGATTTTCTATATTAATTCCACCATCTATCTCAATATCTACGTTATCAAGACCTTTTTCTATAAGCTTTGCTTTAATCTGCTTAACCTTTTCTAATGACTCCGGTATGAACTTCTGTCCGCCAAAGCCAGGATGAACGCTCATAACAAGCACCATATCCACCAATGAAAGATAAGGCTCAATAGCCTTTACTGGTGTCTCTGGATTAAGTGTAATAGCTGCTTTGACACCACATTCCCGTATCTTTTCAATTGTGGCAACAACATCTTCGCACGCCTCAACGTGGACAGTTATTATATCCGCACCACATTTTACAAATTCTTCTATATAACGGATTGGTTCTTCGATCATAAGATGAACATCAAATACTCTGCTTGTACAGCTTCTTATTGATTTGATAACAGGCATACCATAGGAAATGCTTGGAACAAACCTGCCGTCCATGACATCAATATGTATATACTCTGCTCCTGCTTCATCAATTGCTTTAATATCTTTCTCAAGATTTTTAAAATCTGCTGATAATATTGAAGGTGATAATATAGTCATTATATTCCTCATTTCTGTGTAATTAATATTATTTAACCTATACAGCCAGCCCTGGCATATAGATAATCAATTATCACTAATCTATAATTAATATTTCTTCTTGTTCTTTACCTCGTCATATATCTCTACATAACTTGTATAACGTCTTCTGCTTATTAATCCTGCCTCAACCGCTTCCTTAACCCTGCAGTCAGGCTCATTAATATGAACACAGCCATTAAATCTGCACTGCCCTTCATATTCACTGAATTCCTCAAAATAAAATCTTATCTGTTCCTTTTCAAGTTCTGGAATATTAAGAGATGTAAAGCCCGGCGTGTCGCATATATATGTAGCATCGCTCACATTAAATATCTCCGAATGTCTTGTTGTATGCCTTCCTCTTCCAATCCTGCTCACATCACCAGTTGCACTCACTTCCTGCGGAAGTATAAGATTGGTAAGTGACGACTTGCCAACACCTGATGGTCCAGCTAATATTGTCGTCTTTTTCTCAAGTGTCTTAAGAACTATGTCTATTCCTTTATTATCATAAGTACTTATAAATATGACTTTACAGCCACATTTTTCATATATGTCAGAAAGCTCTTCTAATGTGTCATCTTCTACCAGATCTATTTTGTTAAACACTACAACTGTAGGCACATTCTGATAATCCATCATCATTATAAATCTGTCCAAAAGATTATAATTAGGTTCTGGTGATTTTACAGCAAATATTACCATAGCCTGATCTATATTCGCAGAAGCTGGTCTTATAAGCTCATTCTTTCTTGGAAGTATCTGTATGATATTACCTGTCATCTTATCGTTATCTATTATATCTATAATAACATTATCCCCGACAAGCGGCTTTATCTTTTTATTCCTGAATATTCCTTTTGCCTTACATTCATATATACCACAGAATTCTATATGGACATAATAAAATCCTGCAATTCCCTTTATTATCTTTCCCTGCATAAGACTTCCTATACTCTAATTGCTTGTATTGCCCGTTCCTGTATTAGAACTGCCATTGCCACTTGATGTATTGCTTCCACTGCTATTGCCCGATGTGTTAGAACCACTATTATTGCCGTTACTATTGCTATTGCCGTTACTGTTGTTATTGCTGTTACTATTACTGCTGCCTGAACCTGATGCTGTAGTAGAAGTTGTTGAGCTTGTATAGTGGCTTACATATATAGTTATAGTTGTTCCAGACTCTACAGTGTCACCACCAGAGTAAGGTGTCTGTGAAGTAACAGTACCATATGATGCCTTAGATGAAGTCTCATATTTTACTGATACCTTAAGCCCGGCTGCCTCGATAGACTGATTGGCAAGGCTTTCTGTCATTCCTATTACATTAGGAACTGTGGCTTTAGTTACCTGCTTTCCACGGCTTACTTCTATTGTAACTGTTGTACCTTCTGTTACTGTTCCAGATGGGCTGTATTTAACAACCTTTCCGGCTTCTACTGTACTGCTGTATACATAATCAACAGAAACGACAAGATTAACATTTTCAATAAGCTCTTTTGCTTCTTCTTCTGTCTTACCCTTTACATTAGGAACTGTGACATTCTTAGTTTCCCTGCCACTGCTTATTGTAAGAACAATCTGTGAGTTCTTCTCAACCTTAGAACCACCTACATTGCCCTGGTTTATTACACTGTTCTCTGCAACTGTATCTGAACTCTGTGTCACGGCTTTATAGCCAAGACCAACTTTATTAAGTGCACTTATTGCATCGTCCTTAGTCATTCCAACTACATATGGTACTGTAACCATATCTGATGCCTTTGAATTGCCAGACACAGCAGTTGTAACCTGATTAGAAGCCTGACTGTTATTGTTAGATGAACTCTTGCCGCTTCCTATAAGCTTTACAACAACAAATATTGTGATAATAAGAATTATAACTGCAATTCCTATACCGATACATTTCATAATAAGCTCTAACTTATCATTACTCTCATCATCAATATCGTTATCATCTTCTTCCTCATCTATATTATCATCAATATCTGCAAATGTATCCTCACCTAATAAGCCGTCATCTTCTTCCTGCTCATCTATATCCTCATCATCTGAATCAGTCTGTGCATAGTTATCATTAACTGATGTGTCATACATAGGAGCAAGCTTTACAAAATCGTCCTCCGGCATAACAAGTGACTTCTTTAAATCTACTATAAGGTCATAGGCAGACTGATAACGCCTGTCTGTCTTCTTCTGTGTACATTTAAGAACTATCTTATCAACACTTACTGGTATTCCCTCAACAAGCTGAGATGGTGCTGGTATTGTATCCTGAATATGCTGTACAGCTACTGATACTGCTGTATCTCCGTCAAATGGAACTGTTCCAGTGAGCATTTCAAATAATGTAATACCAAGTGAATATATATCACTTCTCTCATCCGAATAGCCGCCTCTTGCCTGTTCTGGTGATATATAATGTACAGACCCCATAGAAGCTGATGTATTAATTGTTGCTGTTGAAGCTACCTTGGCAATACCGAAATCAGTAACCTTAACCTTGCCCTCTTTAGATATAATTATATTCTGTGGCTTAATATCCCTATGGACAATATTATGTTTATGAGCTGCATCCATACCATTAGCTACCTGTATAGCAATGCTTACAGCCTCTTTATATGGAAGTTTGCCTCTCTTTTCAATATACTTCTTAAGGGTAACTCCCTCAACAAGTTCCATAACTATGTAATATATGCCATTCTCAACACCGACATCATACACATTTACAACATTAGGATTAGTAAGTCCGGCAGCTGACTGGGCCTCAGCCCAGAATTTGCTTACAAATGTCTTATCCTGGCTAAATTCTGACTTCATAACTTTAATTGCAACATATCTGTTAAGCTTGTGGCATTTGGCTTTGTATACATCTGCCATTCCGCCTGTACCAATCTGTTCAATTATCTCATATCTGTCAGCTAAAAACATTCCTTCTCTTAACATCATTAAATTACCTCTCTGCCTATGGTTCAATTAAAATCACTGATATGTTATCTCTGCCACCATTATCATTGGCCCTGCTTACAAGCCTTTCTGCGGCTTCCCTGATATCGTGGCTGCTCTTTATTATATGAAATATCTCCTGGTCTTCTAACATATTAGTCAATCCATCAGAACACATAAGTATCATATCTTCCTTTTTAAGATCAACTGAAAACATCTCGGCTTCGACGGTGTCATAGCCACCTATTGCCCTTGTGATAACATTCTTTTTCTCATGGGTTCTTGCAGCTTTTCTGTCAATTTCGCCCCGCTGTACCATTTCTTCCACCCACGAATGGTCTCTTGTAATCTGGATTATATCTTCTCCGATTACATACAATCTGCTGTCACCCACATTGGCTACTCTTAAAGTATTGTCAAATATGCTGGCTACCACTAATGTAGTTCCCATTCCATTATATTCTTCCGACTCGCCTGCCTTTCTAAGAAGCAGTGTGTTGACAAGCTTAATGTTATTATCTATTGTTGCTAAAGGATCTTTGCCTTCTGACTCTTTTAATAATTCAACAAGCGTTTCAACTGTATATCTTGACGCTGTGTCACCAGCTTTATGTCCTCCCATACCGTCTGCCACAATAAACAGATTAGGCAGACACCCTATATCATCAAGCTTTGCATAGACATAGTCCTGATTGACATTTCTTTCAATTCCTACATCTGTTGTTGCAAATGCGTTCATTTCATTCTCCATCCATTCTTTAATGTATCAGTTTTACTATTAATGAATAGTATCCCATATCAATATATATTATCATACCAGCTATAAAAATGCGACATATTTCAGCCACTTTTTATGCAGCTGGCTCTATATGGCAGAATTCTCATCTATATGATTCTGTCTCAACTGTCCACAGGCACCGTCTATATCGCGCCCCATCTCACGTCTGACAGTCGCATTAATTCCTTTTCTTTCAAGCATATCCCTAAAATTCTTTATAGAATTCTTCTCTGACTGCTCATAATCTCTTTCCTTAATCGGATTAACCGGTATCAGATTAATATGACAGTTAAGCCCTTTTACAAGCTCTATAAGCTCATTGGCACATTCTTTAGTATCATTAATGCCCTTAACCAGACTATATTCAAATGATATTCTTCGTCCTGTCTTATCAAGATAATACCTGCACGCATCCATAATCTCTGCTATGCTGTATTTATTAGCAATAGGCATCATAGTCTTTCTTAACTCATCATTAGGTGCGTGAAGCGATATTGCAAGTGTTATCTGTAACTTAAGATCTGCCAGTTCTTTTATCTTAGGCACAATTCCACATGTTGATACTGTTATATTTCTCTGGCTTATATTAAGTCCTCTTTCACTGTTAAGCAGTTCTATGAATTTAATAACATTATCGTAATTATCCATAGGCTCACCAGAACCCATTATAACAACATTGCTTACTCTCTCATTAGTATCCCTGCTTATTCTGTATATCTGGTCAAGCATTTCTGATGGTAAAAGATTTCTTACACATCCATTAAGAGTTGATGCACAGAAACGACAGCCCATTTTACAGCCCACCTGTGATGAAATACATACCGAATTGCCGTGATGATACTTCATAAATACACTTTCTATAAGATTGCCGTCATAAAGCTCAAAAAGGTACTTTCTAGTGCCGTCTATCCTTGACTCCTGCATTTTTACAATCTTAAGACTTGTATACAAGGTATCTTCCTTTAAAGTATCCTTAAGCTTATCGGAAATATTGGTCATCTCATCATAACTTTCTGCCAGTTTCTCGTGCATCCACGAATATAACTGGGCAGCTCTGAATTTCTTTTCATTAATACTCTCGACATATTGTACAAGTTCATTGTAATTCAATGATTTTATATCAGTCTTATGCGGCATAGCCATACTCCATTCCATTTATCTGTTATTTCTTAAATATATTTACATTCCCCTGTTTAATTCTTAATAAGACGAGCGACAAAGAAACCGTCCATTCCTGAATTATTGGCAGGAAGCAGCTGATGATACTCTCCGTCTTTCGTAAAGCCTGATTCTTTACATATCCAGTCGGCATTATCCTCATTTTCTGCCCTGTTAATTGTACAAGTGCTATACATTAACACTCCACCACTCTTAACATAGCGTGATACAACCTTTAAAATATCTCTTTGAAGATCTACAAGTGACTGCAATTTTTCAGGCGAAGCATTATATTTTATATCCGGCTTTCTTCCTATTATCCCAAGACCTGAACAAGGAAGGTCAGCTATAACAATATCAGCTTTATTAATCAGACTTTCATCACAATCAAGTGCATCATATACCTGTGTCTGTATATTAGTGATATTAAGCCTCTTAATATTCTCATCAATAAGTGCAACCTTGTAATCTGACAAATCTCTGGCGATTACCCTGCCGCAATCCCCCTGTTCTGACATCTTAAGTGCGGCATTAATTGACTTTCCGCCCGGTGCACCGCATACGTCAACTATTGTATCTCCCGCTTTTGGTGCTGTGTATTCACCTGCAAGCATTGAGCTGATATCCTGAATCTGATACATACCATCCTGAAAGCTTTTAAGCCCTGCGATATAATCATAATCGGATATCTCATACGCATATGGTATATTCTCTACTTCTTTTACTGTCACATTCTCACGCTGAAGAAGTTCTTTAATCTGTTCCCTGGAAGCCTTTGATGTATTACATCTTATATATGTCTTCTTCTCACACTTCATACCCTCAAGCACGGATTTAACAGTATCTATTGACATCTGCCCTGACCACAGCTCAATTATCCACATTGGCATAGAATACTTAACAGACAGATATTCATATGGACTTTTATTATAATCTGGATATTCAATATTGTCTTTATTGCGTGATATATTTCTTAACACACCATTAACAAAACCCTTAAGCCCCGCAAATCCCCTCTTTACAGCAAGCTTGACAGCCTCATTACAAGCTGCACTATCAGGCACATTATCCATATATATTATCTGATATACACCCATTCTTACAATTCTTCTTATAACAGGCTTCATCTTCTTAACTGGTGTCTTTGAATACTTGTTAATAATATAATCTAATTCTATCTGGCTCTCTATAATGCCTAAAGACAGCTTATTGATAAATGATCTTTTACTCTTATCAAGATACTGGTACTTTAAAAGTGCATTGTTGATTATTATATGTGAAAATTCATTGTTACTCTCTATTTCTTCCAAAATATCGAGTACAACCGCTCTTAAATTAACTTCCATACAGATTATTCTCCATTATAATATAACTAATTACCCTAATGCAGTCCCTTCTTCAACGTGGCTTCCAAGAAGAAAGGCATCTGTTGACATTCTCTTCTTACCCTCAAGCTGAAGTTCATTAACCTTAAGATAATCTTTTCCGCATTTTATAATAAATGTCTTCTTATCTACATAACATACTGTTCCAGCTTCACATTCCTTTGAAACATTATTGTTATTTATAATATCATCATTGTCATTCACAACATCTGCATCCCATATTTTTAACATTTTGCCATTAAGATGTGTAAATGCACTTGGCCAGGGATTAAGTCCTCTTATAAGGCACTCAATCTGTCTGGCACTCTTAGTAAAATCAAGCTCTCCCATTGACTTTTTAAGCATTTTGACATATGAGCTTTCAGCTTCGTTCTGCTTTTCTGGTATAATGCTTCCAGTCTCAAGTCCTTCAAGTGTCTTAATAAGAAGCTTAGCACCAACTATGCTTAATCTGTCAAAAAGGCTTCCGCCTGTCTCTTTCTTATCAAGTTTAACCTTATCTACCAAAAGAATATCTCCTGTATCAAGCCCCTCATCCATCTTCATAGTCGTAACACCGGAATACTCACATCCGTCTATTACTGCCCACTGGATTGGAGAGGCACCCCTGTACTTAGGAAGCAGTGAAGCGTGTACATTAATACATCCAAGACGTGGCATATCAATAATACTCTTAGGCAATAGCTGTCCAAATGCAACAACAACAAACACATCAGCATTATATTTTCTTAATTCTTCAACAAATGCTTCATCTCTTGCTCTCTCCGGCTGTAACACTGTGATTCCATGCGCCACAGCTTCCTCCTTAACTGGAGAGAAAACAAGTGATTTGCTTCTTCCCCTTGGCTTATCAGGCTGTGTAACAACTGCTGCCACATCATGTCCTGCTTCGATTATTGCTTTAAGTGTCCCTACAGCAAAATCGGGTGTACCCATAAATACTACTCGCATTCTGTTCCCCTTTTCATTAATTATTCTTCTTCAATGTCATCTGTAGATAGAAGTTCTCCTTCTACTTTATCAACATACATTATACCATCAAGATGGTCAATCTCATGAAGAAGGCATCTTGCAAGAAGCTCCTCTCCTTCTACTATAATCTCTTCCATATTCTCATTAAGAGCCTTAACCTTGGCATAATTAGGTCTTGTAACCTCACCTGTCTTTCCAGGTACACTTAGGCATCCTTCAAGCCCTGTCTGACTTCCTCTTGTCTCTAATACAACAGGATTGATAAGAACAATAGGATCATCTCCACAGTCAATAACAACAAGTCTCTTTCTGATTCCAACCTGAGGTGCTGCAAGACCTACACCGTTAGCTTCATACATTGTATCAAACATATCATCAATAAGCTCTTCAATTCTTGGTGTCATCTCTGTAATCTCTTTTGCCTTGGCTCTTAGTATATCATCTCCAAGTGTTCTAATATTTCTTATTGCCATATATTCCTCCTCGCAATCATCCATTAATATCGTATTGTACATTAATATTCTTAAAAGCCTGATTTCCAACAATATTAACATCAAGCTTTTCATGTATACTGTTAAGAACTTCCCTGTCTTTATGTTTTACATAGATTATCTTACTATACACATCTTTAATCTTATATATAGGTGCATCTGCCGGACCTATACACATAAGTCCTTTATACTTACAGTTGTTATCCACAAATGCTTTAACCCACGCTGCACTCTTTGTCAATAACATCTCATCTGGTGAAGATAACATAATCTTCATAAGATTATCCGCCGGCGGATATCCACACAGCTTTCTGTAAGCAATTTCCTGCTCATAGAAAGCATTATAATCCTGATTAGCCGCACTAACAATACTAAAATGCTCCGGCGTATAAGTCTGTATAACTACATTGCCGCTTTTTTCTGCTCTTCCTGCCCTTCCAGCCGCCTGTGTAAGAAGCTGGAAAGTTCTCTCAGAAGCCCTGTAATCACTGGAATAAAGTGACATATCTGCCGCAAGCACTCCCATAAGCGTTACATTTGGAAAATCATGTCCTTTAACAATCATCTGAGTTCCAATAAGAATATCCGCATTACCATTGGCGAATTCCGACAGAATCTTTTCATGTCCATCCTTGCCTCTTGTAGTGTCCATATCCATTCTTAGCACTCTTGCCTGTGGAAATGTTTTCTTAACCTGTGCTTCAACACCTTCTGTTCCTGCCCTGAAGCCCGAAACATATCTTGAACCGCATGAAGGACATACAGTTATCTTAGGTGTTGTATATCCGCAGTAATGACACATCAGCCTTCCATCAGCATGCTCCGTAAGTGAAACATCACAGTGCGGGCATTTCATAACCTTTCCGCATGAACGGCATGATATAAAGCCAGCCACGCCTCTCTTATTAAGGAAAAGCATTATCTGCTCATGCTTTGCAAGTCTGTCACTCATCAGTTCTCTTAATCTGTTGCTGAATATCGTCCTGTTTCCAAGCCTTAATTCTTCTCTCAGATCAACAATATCAACTGCTGGAAGTCCTCCGCTTCCCGCCCTGCTGTCAAGTGTAATAAGCTGTATATGTCCATTCATTGCCGCATAGTAGCTTTCCATTGAAGGAGTCGCAGAACCAAGTATCACTGAAGCGCCTGCTTCCTTTGCAATATGGCATGCAACCTCTCTTGCATGATATCTTGGAACAGTCTCTGACTTATAAGCTCCTTCATGCTCTTCATCTATTACTATAAGGCCTATATTTGAAAATGGTGTGAACAACGCCGAACGCGGTCCAATCATTACACTTATATCACCTCTCTGTGCCCGCAGAAACTGGTCATACCGCTCTCCCTTTGACATACGGGAATTCATAATAGATACCTTATCCCCGAATCTGTGGTAAAACCTCTGCACAGTCTGAAATGTAAGTGCAATCTCCGGTATAAGCACAATTGCCTGTCTTCCATGATTAAGGACATGCTCAATTGTCTCAAGATACACCTCAGTCTTTCCGCTCCCTGTAACACCATGAAGCAGATATGTCTTATAATCACCATTATCATAGTCAGCTATTATTGTATCCACAGCGTTTTTCTGCTGTTCATTAAGTTCGATACGCTTTCTTTCTCCGGTAACATTTCTTACAGGATTCCTATACATATCTTCTGACCTGACTTCGGCAATCCCCATATCTTCAAACGCCTTGACCGTCTGTGCCGTGATATTAAGCTTGGATTTAATAATACTTTCATCTATTACAGGTTCCTTAATCAGTGCCTCTAACAATCTGTATCTTGCTTTTGCATTTTTCTTTGCAAATGTATCAAGATACTTCTGCGCCTGTGCCGCGTCAATAATAAGATTAACCGAGTGTTTTTCCTTCTGTTTAACCTTATCCTTTACAGGAATAACCGTCTTAATTGCCTGATTCATGGTACAACCATAATTGTGCTTCAGCCACGCCGCAAGCTTTAACATTCTGCTTACTGCAGTGACCTTTCCCTCAGTAATTCCTGTAATATATTTTATCTTTTCAACAGGATATGCAGCCTTGTCTCCCAAACCTACAACATACCCTGTTATCTGCCTGTTTCCTGCTCCAAAAGGAATATCAACTGACATTCCCAGTTCAATTACATCCACCAATTCATCCGGAACTGCATACTGGAATGTCTTATCAAGCTGTTCATGTGAAATGTCTATTATTACATCTGCGTACATTAATTACCCTTCAATTCTTCAAGCACTTCTTTGATAAGCACCCTCTCATCCATAGGATACTTCACACCCTTAATCTCCTGATAATCCTCATGACCTTTACCCGCAAGAACAATAATATCACCCGGTTCGCCATGTTCTATCGCATACTTAATAGCTTCTTTTCTGTCTGTAATATCAACATGCTTTCCGGTAGTCTTAGCAATTCCAGTCTTGATATCTTCTATAATTGCCTCCGGCTCTTCAAATCTTGGATTATCTGATGTGATAATAGTAAGGTCAGCAAGTTTTCCTGAAACCTCGCCCATCTCATATCTTCTTTCCTTGGAGCGGTTACCACCACATCCAAACAGGCATACAAGTCTGTGAGGGTGATATTCCTTAAGAGTTGTAAGTATACTCTCTAAAGCCATTGCATTATGAGCATAATCTATCATTAATGTAAAATCATCCGAAACCTTTACAAGCTCAATTCTTCCCTTAACCCTAACATGCTTAAGAGTTTCCTTAAGTGCCTCTTCGTCAACATCGAAATGCCTTGTAATTGCTATTGCACATAATGAATTGTATACAGAAAACTTACCCGGAAGATTAAGTTCAACCTTCATATTAACAAGTCCTGTACAGTCATATGTAAGACCAATTTTACCCGGTTCATGTAAAAGTTCAATATTTTCAGCCTTAATATCAGCATTATCTCCGATACCATAGCTTTCAACCTTACATATAGCTCCCCTAAGGATATCCTGGGTATGCTTATCATCAGCATTAACGATACCAACCTTGCACTGCTTGAATAACTTTGCCTTACAGTTAAGGTAATCCTCAAATGACTCATGCTCATTAGGTCCGATATGGTCGGGCTCAAGATTAGTAAACACTCCTATATCGAACATAATACCTGCTGTTCTGTCAAGCTTAAGTCCCTGCGAAGACACCTCCATAACAACTGCCTTACAGCCAGCGTCTACCATCTTTGCAAATGACTGGTGAATCTCTATTGATTCAGGTGTTGTATTATGTGCCGGAATCGCTTCATCCCCGATAATAGTCTCAATTGTTCCAATAAGTCCAGTCTTAATGCCGCATGCCTCAAGCACATTTTTAACCATATAAGTGGTTGTTGTCTTTCCCTTAGTTCCTGTTATTCCTATTGTAAACAGCTTCTTATCAGGATTGCCATATATTGCTGCCGACATAAGTGCAAGCGCAAGCCTTGTGTTATCCGTGCTAACAACTGCTGCCTTGCAATCCTTAGCTTCGTACTCGCCATCAAGAACAACAATTACAGATGCCTTATCCTTAATCTGGTCAATATATTTATGTCCATCACTCACAGCACCCTTAATGCATACAAATGCATATCCATCCTGCATTTTTCTTGAATCAGATGTAATTCCTGTCACTTGCGACTCAGTACTGCCGCATACAACACTGTACCTGAAATCTGCAGTTTCATTTTCTGAACATATTTTTAATATCTCTGAAAGCTTCATACATTAGTCTCCTTATTTTATAGTATATATTACTTACATTACTGCTGCTTTAGAAGTGTTTCAAACTCTTCCATTGTCATCTCAACCTTTCTTGGTTTAGTTCCAAGCTCCGGTCCTACTACCTTTGCACCAGCAAGCTGGTCCATAATTCGTCCTGCCCTGTTAAAGCCAATCTTAAAATGTCTCTGCAGACTTCCTATTGAGCCTTTTTCATTCTCAATAACGAATCTTCCTGCATCAGCAAAAAGTGAATCTCTCTCATCATCGCCTTTACTGCTGCCAGGCATGCTCTCCTGACTTACAGTAGCCTGTGCAATACTCTCATCATAAGATACTTCCTCTGCATTCTCCTTAAGGAAAGATACAACATTTTCAACCTCTTCATCAGATACGAATGCGCCCTGAACACGCAGCGGCTTTGGAAGATTAGATGGGAAGTAGAGCATATCTCCCTTTCCAAGCAGCTTCTCAGCACCATTCATATCAATGATAACTCTTGAATCAATTCCCGAAGATACTGCAAATGCTATCTTAGACGGAATATTTGCCTTGATAAGTCCTGTTACTACATTAACAGAAGGTCTCTGCGTTGCTATAACCATATGTATTCCAGCCGCTCTAGCAAGCTGAGCCAGACGGCATATTGCATCTTCGACCTCACCCGGTGCAACCATCATAAGGTCAGCAAGCTCATCTATGATAATGACAATCTGTGGAAGCTTCTCCATTGGAGGGTCTATGCCCTCCTTATTCTTCTTGACAACAACATCATTATATCCCTTTATATTACGAACCTGCATTGCCGCGAACTTCTTATATCTGTCTGTCATCTCATTAACAGCCCAGTTAAGCGCCCCTGCAGCCTTCTTAGGATCCGTTACAACCGGTAATAACAGATGTGGTATTCCATTATATACACTTAGCTCAACAACCTTAGGGTCAACCATTATAAGTCTTACATCTTCTGGCTTTGCCTTATAAAGAATACTCATAATAATTGTGTTGATACATACTGATTTGCCTGAACCTGTTGCTCCGGCAATAAGCATATGCGGCATCTTCGCAATATCCGCAATAATAGTCTTTCCTGCAATATCCTTACCAACTCCGAACGATATTGCTGACTGGCTTTCCTTGAATTCCTTAGACTCAACCAGTTCCCTGAAATATACACTTCCAGCTTCCTTATTAGGAACTTCAATACCTATAGCTGCCTTGCCCGGAATTGGTGCTTCAATTCTTATGTCGGCGGCTGCCAGATTAAGCTTGATATCATCTGATAAAGAAACAATCTTGCTTACCTTGACACCCTGTTCCGGCTGTAACTCATATCTTGTAACTGTAGGTCCGCAGCTTATATCAGTTATAGTAACTTTAACACCGAAAGTAAGCAGTGTCTCCTGTAACCTCTGTGCAGTTACTCTGTATTCAGACTTTCCACCAGACGCTGCACCTGGATTTCTCTTTAATAAGCTTACCGGTGGGAACTTGTATGCTTTCTTAGGTTTATTCACAGGCTTGACCTGTACTTCAGTCTTCTGCTCATCACTTAACTGTTCACTGCCCTGCTGCCCATTATTCTGGTTCACACTATTTTCTCTGTATTCTTCATTAGTCACATCATTTTCATATATATTATCATTATCTGATACATAATCATTATCATATGATGCAGTATTATCCTCTGGCATGTTTCCGGCCACTTCATCATCAACCATATAATCATCTGGCTGTATCTGCTGCATATGAGACTCATAGTCAGCATACACTGGCTCATCAGCCACATTTCCTGCTGCACCTGCATTACTATCGCAATCATAAGCAAGCTCAAATGCATCTTCATCAGGCTCATAGATATCCTGTGTATACTGGTCATTACGTTCAGTATCAACATGAATTTCATGTATATCAATATCCTGTGCCAGTTCTTCATCCGTTCCTGTTATAAGAGTATCAGATGTTACTCCACGGACAACATTATTCATACGTGCATTGGCAAGATATTCTTCTCTTGCCTTCTTTTCTGCAAGCTGCTTTTCTTTCTTTTCAATCTTCTTAAGCCTTGCCTTGGCACGCTCTTCTTCCCTTAACCTGCGGTATTCATCATCAGACATGTCATTCTGTCTGCCTGCTGAATGTTCTTTGTATGCTGAATAATCCTCTCTTGCTTCCTGCATAATGCGCTGGCTGCCGTTTCCAACCTTCTTAAGCCCGGATATAAAAGACCTCTCCGTAATTATAACCAGACATATTATTGCAAGTATCATAAGTATTACGAATGTTCCAATTGAACCTATAGGGCTAAGTACCTTGCATAGCAATCCGCCAAAAAATCCACCCCCGGCTTTATAATCAGCACAATATGTAAATATACTTCCTAATCCATTATCTGCAATATCCGGTTTATTATATAAACACTGAATCATTGCACATAATACAACAAACAATCCATATCCTGCTGCCGTCTTAATTCTCGCGACACGAAGCAGTTCTCTGTTTACCATAAGAAAGATTATGCTTACTGCAAGAATTACAGGAAATATGTATTCCATAACTCCAAATAAGCCAAACATAAGCCATTTAATTCCTCTTCCCAATGTTCCTGCAATATTAAAATTACTTAATACCATTATTATTGCACAGGCAATTGAAAAAAGAATAATACAATCATTCTTCAACTGGTCAGCCTGTGTCTGGACATTTTTCTTAGTCTGTTTCTTTCTCCCCTGAGCAGTCGTCTTTTTCCCTTGAGTATTAGTTTTTCTGCTTTGACTGGTATTCTTTCTACCATTATTGCTGGCTGTTTTTGCCATAAACCTTCACTCCTTCATATATTCATCACGCATCATGATATTATACCATTTATCTAATCTCAAGGCAAATAAATGTGCATTCTTCAAAACACAGAAAAAGCGGAATACACACATAACTGTGCATATCCCGCCTGTCATACATATGTATTTAATTACTCATCAAATATACTTACAATCTCGCCTTCCATAATCTTGTTCATATTCTTTACTGCACAGAAATTACCACACATAGAACATGTATCTTCCTTCTCAGGCTTAGATGAAGCTCTGTAAGCTCTTGCCTTCTCAGGGTCAATCGCAACGTCAAACATTGCTTCCCAGTCAAGAACCTTTCTTGCCTTGTCCATCTTATAATCCCAGTCCATTGCACCCGGTACGCCCTTTGCAATATCAGCCGCATGTGCTGCAATCTTAGAAGCAATAATTCCTTCCTTAACATCATTAAGATCTGGTAATCTTAAATGTTCTGCAGGTGTTACATAGCACAGGAATGAAGCTCCGTAAGTAGCTGCGATAGCTCCACCAATTGCTGCTGTAATGTGATCATATCCTGGAGCTATATCAGTAACAAGAGGTCCTAATACATAGAAAGGTGCTCCCTTGCATATTGTCTGCTGAATCTCCATATTAGCCTTAATCTGGTTAAGAGGCATATGTCCTGGTCCTTCAACCATAACCTGGACATCCTTCTCCCATGCTCTTCTTGTAAGCTCGCCAAGTGTAACAAGTTCTTCAATCTGTGAGATATCTGATGCATCCATAATACATCCCGGTCTGCACGCATCTCCAAGACTCATTGTAACATCATATTCTCGGCATATCTCAAGCACTCTGTCGTAATATTCAAAGAATGGATTCTCATTTCCTGTCATCTCCATCCATGCATATATGATAGAACCGCCTCTTGATACAATATTCATAAGTCTCTTATCTGCTCTGAACTTCTTAGCTGTAGCCTTGTTGATACCACAGTGTATAGTCATGAAATCAACGCCGTCTTTAGCATGCATTTCTACAACATCAAGCCACTCCTGTGCAGTGATATCCTTAAGTGCCTTATGATAATATACAACTGCATCATATATAGGAACTGTTCCAATTGTTGCCGGACATTCTGATGTCAGCTTTCTTCTGAACTTCTGTGTATCTCCGAAAGAAGAAAGATCCATGATAGCTTCCGCACCCATCTTTACAGCGTTATTAACCTTGTCAAGCTCCATATCAAGATCCACGCAGTCTCTTGAAGTTCCAAGATTAACATTAATCTTAGTTCTTAACTTATTTCCGATACCATTAGGGTCAAGACATTTATGATTCTTATTGGCAGGAATGATAACCTGTCCCTTAGCTATAAGCTGTCTTAAACTCTCGACATCTATATTTTCTTTCTTTGCAACAATTTCCATTTCTTTAGTAACAATGCCTTTTCTTGCAGCATCCATCTGTGTTGTGTAGTTCATTTTCATTCTCCTTCACATCATATTTTTCCACAGAAAGGGCACCCGGACGGAATGTTTTCCACATTTACTGCACATATTTCTGCTGCGTATGTTGATCATCAGTCTTTGCGCAGAAAAAAGAAAACGGTCCGCCCACATAAGGAACGGACCGCAAAATATATGTATTATACATAAATACAATATGCGACACATTATTTCCCTACGTTGGCATTACCCACATCAGGTACAATAGGTCGAAGTTTGATTACTTCCTCTCAGCCTGCTTCACAAGCTCCCTGTTCGCATTCAGAATAACATTTATTGGTAAAAATTGTCAAGTTGTTTATTACTGTTCACATGTTGCATGATCAGCAGCTGAATTTGCTGATTGTGCGCTGTCTTTTTTTCTGTTATAGTGGTTAGCATAAACTTACTGTTTACTGTACTTCAGGGAGGAACCTATGGAATTACGTCAGCTGGAATATTTTATGATCACCTGCGAAAAAGGCAGCTTTAACCAGGCTGCCGAATGCCTTTACACCACAC
>ENA-OPMG01000462-OPMG01000462.1-human-gut-metagenome-genome-assembly--contig:-NODE-462-length-29067-cov-2.532607_pt1 | contig 29067 bp, 27 predicted proteins | sample MGYA00241522_ERZ501741 | MGnify/ENA primary metagenome ERZ501741 (study PRJEB25962, sample SAMEA2042616) | human gut metagenome | biome: human gut; feature: human-associated habitat; material: faeces...
CCAGCTGCTCATCCACAGCTTGTTCATATTGTCGATGAATTTAAGGCTAGCTTTAAGGATGAAACATTTGGTTCTGACCTTGAGGCTATCGTGGCTGATTCAAGATATAAATATATTTCTAAGAATTGTTCAAATGCTAAGGTTCATAATAAAGAAAAGGCTACCCTTACTAAATCAGATAAGGCTGATAAGGTCTTAACTAATAAATGGGCTTCAATTCCTATTTTCCTAGTAATTTTGTTCTTAATTTTCCACCTAACATTCTCTGAGGATTTATTCTGGTTAGGATCAATTTTCTCTAAGTTTGGCGATTGGTGTGGCGAAGAGGGCAATGCTGCTAAGGGTATCTTCTTTGGTGGTGGTCTAAATTCACCTGGTGTTATTCTTGCTAATACCTTAGGATGGGTTACAGATTTACTTGCCGGTCTTATTGAAGGATGGCTATCTGGTGCTCCTAACTGGGTACAAGGCTTTATTAATCAAGGTGTTGTTGCCGGAGTATTCTCTGTATTATCATTCATTCCTCAAATTCTATTATTATTCCTATTCTTCTCAATTCTTGAGGATTCTGGTTATATGGCTCGTGTAGCCTTCATTCTTGACCGTATTTTCCGCCGTTTTGGTCTTTCAGGACGTGCCTTCATGCCTATGATAATGGGCTTTGGTTGTTCAGTTCCTGCGATGATTAACACAAGAACACTTGCAGATGATAGAGAAAGAACCGCAACTATTCGTGTTATTCCTTTCTTTAGCTGTGGTGCTAAGCTTCCTATTTTAACTGCAATTGCTGGTGGTATCGTTGAGGCTTTATCAATTGGTAATGCCGATGTTATTACCTTCTCAATGTATGTTCTTGGTATGGTAACTGCTATTATTGCTGTAATTGTAATGCGTCATACAACTATGCGTGGTGATGCTGCCCCATTCATTATGGAGCTTCCTGCATATCATGCTCCTAAGTTTAAATCTTTAATGTTCCATTTATGGGATAAACTTAAGCATTATGTTAAGAAGGCATTTACTATTATCTTAGTTTCAACAATTATTATTTGGTTCATTTCTTCATTTAAGTGGGATTGGACAATGGTTTCTGAAATCGTTGATGAGAATGGTGAGTTTGTTTGCTACAATATCAATGAATCTATTCTTGCATCTGTTGGTCAATTATTCCAACCATTATTTACTCCACTTGGATTTGGCTCTCAGCTAAAGACTTACGGATGGGTATTTGCCGTAGCTGCTGTTACAGGACTTGTTGCAAAGGAAAATGTAATCGCAACATTTGGTGTTCTTGCTGCTGGTATTGCCGTTGTAAGTAATGCAACTGGTAATATGATTGATGCTAGTATTTTAGATGTTATTAACGATGAATCAGGTATTGCTGCGGCTGTGCAAATGATTAAAGCAACCGGAATTACTTGGCCAGGCTTAATTGCATTTATTGCCTTTAACATGACAACTATTCCATGCTTCGCTGCTGTTGCAACTGCTAAGGCTGAGCTTCCTCAAAAGAAGCTATGGGCTACAATCTTATTCTGGATAGTTACTTCATATTTAACTGCTACTATTGTTTATATTGTCCTTTCTTGGTGGTGGACTACCTTCATCGTTATTGCAATCGCTGCTGCAGCTGGCTTCGCTATTCATTATATTAATAAATATATTGATGCTAAAAGGGTGGCTAATATCTAATGCAAGCAATTGAAATTATTGTAATAATCGCTGTTGCGCTAATCTTTATTGCAGTAATTGGAAGCTTCATTTATAAAAAAATCCATCATCTTCCTACTGGCGAATGTGCCGATTGTAGTAAGAGAATGAAGCATGCAGTAAAGCAAATGCAGCATGATCTTAAAAAAAATAAATAAGCTAAGGCTCCAGTTCATTGCTGGAGTCTTTTATTAATCTCTTGTTTAAAATAAATCTTTATAATATAATTAAAGAAGTGATGGTGATAACGTGACTTATTTTTTGGAAAAATGCCATTCCTATTATGATGATACTACAGTCGAAAAAATCATTTTGGGAATGCAAAAAAGGTATACAAGCTTTAGAGTTAATCCCCTTAAGGATAAGGGTGAGGCTTTAGAGGAAATTAAAAAGCATAATCTTAAAATTAGAAAAGCAGGTATTTATGAAAATGCCTATATTCTTGAAAATGCTAAAGAAGAGGATTTAGAATCTCTTGATTGCTACAGGGAGGGAGGAATTTATCTTCAAAGCCTTTCATCAATGATGCCACCATTAAAGATGGATTTAATTCCAGGTCACGCCGTTTTGGATATGGCGGCTGCACCAGGTGGAAAAACAACCGAAATGGCCGCCTTAAGTATGAATAAGGTATCAATTACAGCCTGTGAGCTTAATAAGATAAGAGCAAATAGGCTCAAATTTAATGTTGATATGCAAGGAGCTTCAAGCGTATTTGTGATGAATACAGATGCAAGAAGGCTAGATGATTTTTTTAGCTTTGATGAAATATTGCTAGATGCACCCTGCTCAGGAAGTGGTACAAGAAGCTATACTGAAGAGGGACTTAAGGGTCTAGGCGAGGAATTAGTTGCTAAATCAGTTAAATCTCAGGAGACCTTGCTTAAGCAAGCATATAAGCATTTAAAGAAAAATGGGACGATAGTATATTCTACCTGCTCTATTTTTAAATGTGAAAATGAAGAGCTAGTGCTTAAGGCACTAAATGGTAAAAAATATGAAATTATCCCCATAAGCTTTAACGATGATAATTTAGAATTGCTGCCATCTACAATTGATGGCGCCTTAACAATTATGCCTAATGCTTATTATGAGGGCTTTTTTATGATAAAAATTAAGAAATTAGATAACTAGAAAGGAAGAATATTATGACTAATTGGAATTTAGAAGAGGTATATAAAAACGAAGAGGAATGGAATAAGGATTTTTCAAGCTTTCAAGGTCTTGTAAAAAATATCGTAAGCTTTGAGGGTAAGCTAAATAATCTTGAGGCAATTGAAGAATATCTTGCCTATGAGGAAAAAATATCTAAGCTTATTAGTAAGCTTTATAGTTATTCACATATGAAATTTGATCAAAATCAAAAGGATTTAAAAAGTCAGGAGCTTGTTAATAAGGTTATTAAGGTTATTTATGAACTTCAAAGCCTAAGTGCATTTCATAATGATGAATTTTTAGCCCTTGGGTATGAAAAATTTGAAGAATATGCAAAAAAATCAAAAATTATTAAAGAGAATCTCTTTAATATTAAGATGTTATTTGATGGACGTAAGCATATTTTATCACCTGTTTGTGAACAAATTGTATCAAATTTTGGACCAGTGACGAATGCTTTTGGAAATTTATACGCAGCTCTTCAAAATAGTGATTTTGAACCAATTGATGTTTCACTGACTGATGGAAGCAAGGTTAAGGTTAGTCCTAATAATTATACAAGTATATTAGCTTCATTAAAAAAACAAGAAGATCGTAAGGCTGTATTTGAGGCACAATATTCATATTATGACAAACATAAAAATACTCTTTCATCAATTTATAAGGGTGTAGTTGATGCTAATATAGCAAATATGAAAACAAGAGGATATGATAATATATTAGCATCATTCCTTGATGGTGAGAAAATACCTACAGATGTTTATACATCTTTAATTCAAACAGCAAGAGAAAATACGGCTCCTTTAAAACGCTATATTAAAATACGTCAAAAATATTTTAATCTACCTGAGTATCATACTTATGACCGCATGCTATCATTTTCAAATGCTAAGGTAGCATATCCTTATGAAAAAGCTTATACTGATGTACTTAAAGCTTTAGAACCAATGGGTGATGACTTTGTGGCTCATGCTAAAGAGGCCCTAAAGGATGGCCATGTTGATGTTTTCCCAACGGAAGCTAAAAGAAGTGGTGCATATTCAACAAGAATTGAAGGATACGGTCCATATATCTTATTGAATCATACCGATGATTTGGAATCAGCCTTTACGCTTGCACATGAATGTGGTCACTCTATTCATACGCTATATACAATTGAATCACAACCATTTGCAACGCAGGATTATCGTATATTTGTTGCTGAAATTCCTTCAACCTTAAATGAACAGTTATTTTTAGACTACCTTCTTAAAAATAGTAATAATAAAGAATTGAAGCTTCAGGCTGTATGCAAAGCTGTTGATAATATTGTATCGACCTTCTATCGTCAAACCTTATTTGCTGATTTTGAGTATCAAGCACATACTAAGGCTATAAATGGTGAGGAATTAAATTATGAGGTTTTATCAAATATCATGGCAAATCTTTATAAGGAATACTATGGTATTGACCTTGAAACGGAACCTCTTAAGAAACTTGTATGGGCATATATTCCTCACATGTATTATTCGCCATTTTATGTATATCAATATGCGACCTGCTTTAGTGCTTCAATGAAGATTTATGAAGAAATTAAAAATAATAAACCTAATGCTATGAAAAATTATTTAAATATGCTTAAGGCTGGAGCTTCTTTATATCCTGTTGATGTAGTAAAGCTTAGTGGAGTTGACCTAACAAGTAAGGAGCCTTTTGAGGCTGTATGTAATAAGCTAAATGAACTTCTTGATTCTCTTGAGGATTTAATTAAATAAAAATGAAATATTATGCGATAAAAGAAGGTAAAAAAAAGGGAATATTTACTTCCTGGGATGAATGTAAGGAGTATGTATCAGGCTTTAAAGGTGCAGTTTATAAGTCGTTTTCAAGCTTTGATGATGCCAAAAATTTTTTGAATAATAAGGAAGAAGAATTGACAGATAATTTTGCTTATGTTGATGGATCATATAATCCTAAGACAACTGAGTATAGCTTTGGTGCAATTTTATATTATAATGGTCAAATGTATCAATTTAAGCGTAAGTTTGGGCCTGATGAATACTCTTCGTCACGTAATGTTTCGGGTGAAATTAGAGGTGCCGCCTTTATTATTCAATATGCAATTAAACTAGGCATTAAAGAACTTGACCTATATTATGATTATAGAGGAATAGAAGAGTTTTATACAGGCGCTTATAAAGCAAGCAAGGATTTATCATTACTCTATCAGGATTTTGCCAATAAAGCAAAAAAACAAATTAAAATTAATTTTCACAAAGTAAAAAGCCATACTAATAATAAATATAATGATTTGGTTGATAGCCTAGCAAAGGAAGCCTTAGGTATTTAAGGCTTCCTTTAATAATTTTAAATCACTATGATGGAATATATAATTGCCATAATGTTCTGTGTTTTCCCTTCCTTTACCAAAAATAACTAAAATATCGTTTTTCATCATTAAAGATACTCCAAGTCTTATTGCTTCATCTCGATAAAGGGTTAAATAATAATTGTTTGTCGTTTTTCTTGTTAAATCGGATAAAATATTAGTTATTTTTTCATCTTTAGGATCTTCACTTGTAAAAATAGTGATGTCTGACAGCTCAGTTGCAAATTTCCCCATTAGAGGTCTTTTAGTTTTATCCTTATTTCCTTGAGCACCAAGTATAGTTATAATACGTCCTTTTTTAACTTTATTTAATGACAGAAGGGTAGCTTTAATGCCATTGGGTGTATGTCCAAAATCAATAATATAGTATTTATTATTTTCTTTAAAAAACTCAAATCTACCGGCAATTTTAAGATTTTGACTTAAACTTTTTTTTATTTGACTAAAAGAAATACCCATTTCATATAAATAGCCAATGACTGCTAGTAAATTATAAATGTTATATTCACCAAATAAATTAGTAATAATTTGACCAAGATAGTATCCTTTATAATAAACATCAAACGATGTTTTGTTAATACTAAGGTGAATGTTTTTAGCCATAAAATCACCACCATTTATACCAAAGGTTGTAATATGACCATGAAGTTTTTTTCTTACATAATTATAATAATTCATATCATGATTTATTAAAATTAAGCTATTTGGTTTTAAACACTTATTGAGGCTTAATTTACAATTTAAATATTTTTTCATTGTTTTATGAGTGTTTAGGTGCTCATGACTAATGTTAGTAAAAATTAAGCCATCAAATTCAAGAAAAAGTCCTCTATTATTTAAAATACCTTCACTTGACATCTCAATCACACTATATTGAGCTTTATGTAAAAAAGCTGATTCTAAGGCTTCATAAATAATTGTATTAGATGGTGTTGTATTATTTGTTTTAAAATGTTTTTTTAAAAAGTAAACACCATTAGTACCAATTAAAATACTTCTTGATACATCATTTAAAATGTGATTTAAAAGATAAGAAGTAGTTGTCTTACCATCTGTGCCTGTAACAGCAATGTTATGAAGTAATTTATGCTTAGTATAATAGAAATTAAGCATTGAATTTAAAAGCTCTTTGGGATTTTCTGCTTTTATTGAGGGATATGACGCAAGCGTTTTTTTTGAAATGATATAGGAGGCTCCATTTTCAATTGCCTCGGATATATATTTTTCCCCATTATAGTTTTCACCTCTAATTGCAAAAAATAAATCATTTTTTTTAACTAAACGGGAATCGTCCTTTATATCTTTAAATCTAACATCTTCAGTTAAATCCTTAAAGTATTTGTTAAGCTTCATCTAATCACCACCCATATTTTTTCCTTTTCAAATATTTTTATACAAATTTTGCCTTAATCTTTATATTTTTAATTTCATTTGGTATAATAAATAAATGATAAGTGGGTGTTAAAAATGTTTAAGCTTGAAAGTAAATTTAAACCCTTTGGTGATCAACCTAAGGCAATTGAAGAAATTGTAAATAATTTTAAAAATGGTAAAAATGAGCAAATCCTATTAGGCGCTACTGGTACAGGAAAAACATTTACTATTTGTAATGTAATTGAGCGTGTTGGTCGTCCTACGTTAGTTTTAGCTCATAATAAAACTTTAGCCGGTCAATTATATAACGAGATTAAATCATTTTTCCCCCATAATCACGTTGAGTATTTTATTTCCTATTATGATTATTATCAACCAGAGGCTTATGTAGTATCAAGTGATACCTTTATTGAAAAGGATGCTAAAATTAATGAAGAAATTGATGAAATGAGACATAGAGCCACAGCTGCTTTAATTGATTATAAGGATGTAATTGTTGTTGCTTCTGTTTCTTGTATATATGGAATTGGTGACCCAGATGATTATAAAAATTCAATGCTATGTTTAAGAAGAGGTGAGAATATTGAACTAAAAAAACTTCTTGAACGATTAGTTGAAATGCAATATCAAAGAAACGAAATTGATTTTAAAAGAGGAACATTTCGCCTAAGAGGTGACTGTCTTGAAATTATTCCTGCTTCTGAGCATAAAAATGGAATTAGAATTGAATTTTTTGATGAAGAAATTGAAAGAATAAGAACATTCGATATTTTAACAGGAGCATCGATTGATGATCTTGATTTTATTAATATTTTTTCGGCTACCCACTTTGTAACAAACAAGGAAAAGCTTGAAGAAGCGATAAGAAGAATTGAAGCTGAACTTGATAGTCAGGTTAAAAAATTCAATTCAGAGGGGAAGCCCCTTGAAGCTGAACGTATTTTATCAAGAACTCGTTATGACCTTGAAATGTTAAGGGAAATAGGAACTTGTAGCGGTGTTGAAAACTATTCTCGTCATTTAACTTTAAGAGGTGAGGGAGAGACTCCAGCTACACTACTTGATTTTTTTCCTAAGGATTTTTTGCTTGTAATTGATGAATCGCACGCAACAGTGCCACAAATTAGAGGAATGTATAACGGTGATAGAGCACGTAAAGAAAACCTTGTTAATTATGGTTTTAGACTTCCTTCAGCCTTAGATAACAGACCTTTAAAATTTGATGAGTTTGAGGCAAAGGTTCATAATGTATTATATTTGTCAGCGACACCTGGGGATTATGAACTTGGTAAGCATTTGCCAATTTGTGAACAAATTATTCGTCCAACAGGATTATTAGACCCTTTAATTGAGGTAAGACCAACGTTAGGTCAGGTTGATGATTTATATGGAGAAATATTAAAACGTATTGAGAAAAATGAACGAGTATTAATTACAACGCTTACAATAAAAATGAGTGAAGATTTAACAGCATATTTAAAAAAATTGGGTTTAAAGGTTGCGTACTTACATTCAGAAATTAAAGCTTTAGAACGACTTGAAATTTTAAGAGATTTACGTCTTGGAGTTTATGATTGTTTAGTAGGTATAAATCTTCTTCGTGAAGGTCTTGACCTTCCTGAGGTAAGCTTAGTTGCTATTCTTGATGCGGATAAGCAAGGCTTTTTACGTAGTGAAAGAAGCTTGATTCAAACAATTGGACGTGCTGCTCGTAATTCAGGTGGTATGGTTATAATGTATGCAGATAGTATTTCACCTTCAATGGATTATGCTATAAAAGAAACAATGCGTCGCCGTGAAATTCAGGAAAAGTATAATAAGGATAATAATATTATTCCACAAACAATTAAAAAGGATATTCAAGAAAGTGTTTCAATTAAGCATAAGCTTAATGATGAAGCTACAAAACCTAAAAAGAATAAGAAGATGACTAAGCTTGAGCGTGAAAAGCTGATCGAGGATTTAGAATCAGAAATGAAAAACTACGCTAAGGAGCTTAATTTTGAAATGGCAGCTCAGGTAAGAGATGCAATTATGGAACTAAAGAAGGGTGATTAAAATGCATAGCTTAAAGGAATTATATAAAATAGGTAATGGACCATCAAGTTCTCATACGATTGGTCCTAAAAGAGCAACTGAATTATTTTTGACTCATTATCATAATCTAGATTTTGTTAAAGTGACTTTATATGGATCTTTAGCTTTAACTGGCAAGGGACATCTTACGGATTATATTATTGATAAGACTCTTGGTAATATTAAACATGAAATAGTTTTTAATTATCTTGAGTTAATGCCCCACCCTAATACAATGATTTTTGAGGGATATATTAATCATAATTTAATAGCAAAAGAGACAATTATTTCTGTTGGAGGAGGATCAATTAAGGTTTTAGGAGAACCATTATTAGAACTTCAAGATGTATATCCTCATAAAAATCTTTATGAGATTAAGAATTATTGTAAGGAAAAGAACATTGATTATGCTTCTTATGTATATCGTTTTGATTTAGATATAAAGCCTTATTTAGAAAAAATATATGATACAATGCTTAATGCTATACAAAGAGGCCTTGAAAGTGAAGGAACACTTCATGGTGATCTTCATGTTATTAGGAAAGCTAAAAGCTTATATAATGCTCATAAAAAAGAAAGTGATGAACTTCAAAGAAAAAGAAGATTAATTGCTTATGCTTATGCTGTGGCAGAAGAAAATGCCTCTGGTGGTGAAATTGTTACTGCTCCAACCTGTGGGGCATCAGGAATTATTCCTTCATGCTTAAGAACGATGCTTGAGGCTGGAATAAGTAAGGATAAATTAATTGATGGACTAGCTGTAGCTGGCTTATTTGGTAATTTAATTAAATTTAACGCATCTATTTCAGGAGCCGAGGCTGGTTGTCAGGCTGAGGTAGGTTCAGCATGCTCAATGGCATCTGCTATGATTGCTCATGTATATGGTTTAAGTCTTGATTCGATTGAACAAGCGGCCGAAATTGCTCTTGAGCATCATTTAGGTCTTACCTGTGATCCAATTATGGGCTACGTGCAAATTCCTTGTATTGAAAGAAATGCGGCAGCAGCTCTAAGAGCTTTTGATGCGTTGACAATGGCGTCAATGCTAAACAGTAAGGAATCAAAAATAAGTTTTGATTTGGTTTGTAAAACTATGCTCGAAACAGGAAGAGACCTAGGAGAATCATATCGAGAAACTAGTATTGGTGGCCTTGCAAGAAATTATAAGTAGTAGGTATTTATTTTATGAAAATTAATGATGAATTAACCGTAAAAATTGAAGATTATGATCATGAAGGAAGAGGCATTGCTATATATGATGGCTTTCCTATCTTTATTGAAAAGGCTTTATTAAACGAAACTTTATTAGTAACTATTAATTATATTAATTCAAGTTATGCTAAGGCATATATTAATAAGATTGTTATACCTTCACCATTTAGAAATGATAATGTTTGTCCGTATTATAACGAATGTGGCGGCTGTAATATTTTTCACATGGATTATGAAGAGCAATTAAGGTTTAAAAAAAATATGGTTATTAAAACCTTCAAAAATGTAGCAAGAATGGATGTTGAAGTAGCCGATGTTGTAAGAAACCCTCATCCATATCACTATAGGAACAAAATAATTGTACCATTTGGTAAAAGAAATGGACATGTAATATCAGGATTTTACGAGGCTAAAAGTCATAATATAATACCTCAGGATAGCTGTTTAATCGAAAATGAACTGGCAAGACCGATTATTAATTTAATAAAAAATGAGTTAGAGGAAAGAAATGTTAGTATTTATGATGAAAATACGCATAAGGGCTTAGTAAGAAATGTAATGCTAAGAGCTACTAAAAATAATGATTTAATGCTTGTTTTAATTGTAACTAAGAAAAATCCGGTATTAAATATTATTTTAGCAAAATGTTATGATACTTATAAAGAAATAAAATCGGTTTATCTTAATATTAATGATAATAAAACAAATGTTATTTTAAACCAGAATGGCTTTATTCACCTTTATGGTGAAAAATATATTATAGAAGAAATTAACAATTTAAAATTTATGGTTCATCCTAATAGCTTTCTACAAGTAAATCACGATCAAGCACAGGCAATATATAATAAAGCCTTATCATATATTGCTGATTCTAATAATAATGTTATTGATGCTTATTGTGGTATTGGTTCAATATCCTTAAATTTAACTCAAAAAGCAGGTCATGTATATGGAATTGAGATTGTTCCGCAAGCGGTAGTTAATGCCAATGAAAATAAAAAAATTAATAACATATCTAATGCAACATTTATTTGTGGTAAATGCGAAGATGAAATTGAAAAATTGGTTAATATTAAAGATATTGACACAATTGTTGTTGATCCGCCAAGAAAAGGCTGTGAAAAGAAATTCTTGGATACAATTATCAAAATGAAGATAAGAAAGATAATTTATATTTCTTGTCTTACTCAAAGCTTAGCAAGAGATGCAAAGTATTTAAGCGAATTTGGTTATCAAATTGATGAAGTAACCCCTTTTGATTTATTTAGTCATTCATATCATACAGAAAATGTTTGCCTTTTAACTTTAAAAAATAAATAAAAACAATATATATAGTTAAGTGTTTGTCAAAAATAATATATTGTGATATTCTAATGTCGGTGAGATAATGTCAAAAAAAGAAGAAACTAATATTCAAAACGAAACCATATTAAAAAAATTATCGTTAAATGCTAAAAAAGAACTTTTGAAATATAATTTACTAAATGACTTAATAAATTATAAATATACTATTTTACTTGATAGTGTTGATATAAATGATGTTTTAAGTGAAGATGAAATTGGTGTTTATTATAATGATTTTATAAATAATATATCAGATTTTGAACTACAATATATTATGCCTATAGAATATTTAAAATCATCAATTTTAGTTGTAAGATTTTATGATGAATTAAATCTTAAAATACTCAATGAAATTATTGGAAAAATCAAAAAAAAATTTGGTAAAAAAGTACCAATTATATTTGCTTGTCAAGAAAATAAAAGTGATACTAGAATTCATATTACTTTTATAGGCGTTGCACAAAATATAGTTATGTAGTCTTTGAATTTGATATTTAAAGAAATTTTTTTAAAAAAAGTGGGAATGTAGTAATATTTGTGAAGTAAGGAGTTATAATATATGAAAAAAAGCAAATTATTTTTACTTGGAGTGAGTATTTTTGCCTTAGCTTCATGTAAATTTGAAAATATAACAGACTCAAGAGCTTCTGATGAAATTATTCTTGAAGAAAAAATTAATGAGACTAAAACATATCTAAGTAATCAAAATTTAAAAAAAAATTTATTTGGAAATGTTTTACAATCTAAATTAAAAAATAGTTTAGTTTATAATATTAATGAAAATGAATATTTAGTTGAATTTAATGAATCTTCGTATAAGATAGATTCAAATGGATTTGAAAAGATTTCTAATACATTTAATGCTGTAAATACAGTTGAAGATGCCTTTAAAGAAGAAATTGGAACTAAAATATTTACTAAAGGCTATTATAGTGCAAATGATGGTGGAAATGGATATTTTGAGGTTTTAAGTTATATTGATATTAAAAATCCAGACGAACTTTTAATATCTAATGATGATAAGACGATTACGCTTAAGTATATAACCTATGATTCTGTTGTAAATGTTTATCAGCTTGGATATAACGGCTTAAACTCCACTCTAGATACATATATTAACGATTTTACAGGTTATTTAAAGTATTCGACTATATATATACCAGAAAATACATATAAAATTACTAATAATTTTGATGCGAAAGTATCAAATAAGGTATATTGTGGTTACAATGCAACAATATATACTGATGATTCTTATTCACCACAAGGCTATAATAATGGATGCCTATTCTATGTTTATAATCATATAGAGAATATTCAAATTAATGGATTTGATTGTGAGATTAGGGTTAACAAGAAGCTTGATGATCCAATGTTGGGATTACTATCAGCACGAGATGTTGATGGTCTTGAAATTGCTAATTGCAAATTTTTATTACCAAAGGAAGGTAAAATTTATTCAGGATCAGGAATAATGGATTTTTTTACAAATTGGAAAAATGTTGTTGTAAGAGATTGTTATCTTGAAAATTATGCGTCAACTAAAGCGGGTGGTGGAATAGGATTTCGTGATATTTATAAGGCTGGTTGTGAAAATGCTCTAATTGAAAATAATTACTTATATTGTAATTGTAAGGACGAAGTAATTGCTGTATTTAGTGGGGCTGATACATCATTATATCCTAATGATTCTGGTGGTGGATATATTAAAAATGTTACATTTAAAAATAATCATATTATAGGTGGCCCTACAAATGAAGAAACAGGACCACGTGTTGTTGGTCTTACAATTGGGTATCAAATTTCACCTGTTTATAATATTAATTATATTGATAATGAAATTGAGATGTATACTGCTAATTATTTTATGTTATATGGTAAAACTGATGGAGTAATATTTAAAGGTAATAAAATTAAAATTGATTCAAGCTATGTTAAAAATTTATATGTACCCTTTTATCATAATCCAAGAGCAGATGAAGGCAAGAATATTGTTGTTGACGAAAATGAGATTGAATTTATTAATGATTCAACAGCTTATACAATTTCACAAACAGCAGAAGAATTTACATTTACAAATAATAAAATAATAGGAAAAGAGATAAGTTATATTTTTAATAGCAAATCTAAATTTGAGAATAATACAATTAATGTTGATAAAATTACTAAAGCAGTTTATCATAATGTTAAAGAAACTAAGAATAATATTGTAAATTGTAATACAATTGGTGTCGTATTTGAATTTTATAATCTTAATATAACCGATGACATTGTTGTATCAGATAACATAACTGCAAATTCAATTGGATCTTATATGATGATGTTTAATGGTGATGCTATCTATAGCAATGGGCATTCAGTTACTTTTAAGGATTTCATTTTTGATGTTTCGAAGGTTGAATCACAATGGTATGGACTTGTATATGGAACAGCAGCATTAAAGGATAATATTGTTATAAATTTTGAAAATGTAAATATATCTGTTTATAATGATCATCATAATATCTATAGGGATGATGAAAATAGATTAACAGTAAATTTTAAGTAGATGATTATTTATGGATAGTAAAGAAAAAGATTGGAAACTTTATAAGAAAAATATTGGTGCTTGGCAAGAACGCTATATGGATAAAATTCTTGAAGAATATAAAGAAATTATTGATAGAAAAGAAATGTCTTCTAAAAGATTTTGGAATCTTTATCATAGAATTAAGAGTGACTTGGAAAATCATGGAGTTTTAATCGCCGCAAATAGAAATAATTTGAAGGATATAATTCTTTCACTTTATAGTCATAATGTTATTACATTTAAAGAATTAAATGATTTAAATATTTAATTAAAGCAGCATGCCAATAAAGTGCTGCTTTTTTGAAAAAAATACTTGCAAGATAGCAATAAATAAATTATACTATTATAGTTAAAATTTGAAGAGGAGTTATATAAAATGTTGTGGTTTTTTTTGATTTTTTCAACCTTAGCATGGGGTATAGCGGAAATATATTACAAAAAAGGTAATATTGCACATGAAAAATATGCTCATTTAAAAACGACTTGCTTTGTCGGAATATTTATGGGTATATATGCGCTTGTTATTTTGCTTTCTCAAGGACTTTTATCAGGACCTGATGGATTTAAAAACTTTCTTATAAATATTGTAAGATATTTACCTGTATCAGCATGTTATATTATTTCAATGACTTGTTCGTATTTTGGAGTTAGATTCATAGAAGAATCAATATCTGATCCAATCGAGAATACATCGGGTGCAGTTGTACCAATTTTATGTGCAATCTTTTTACATCAAACAATGAGTGCATGGGCAATTGTTGTTGTTGTAATTATTGTTATTGGTATTTTAGGTGTTGGTTTTGTTGAAAATACTGGTAAAACTGACTTAAAAAAGAAGCTTGGTAAGAAGCTTGCGATTTGGGCTTTTGCGATGCCATTTTGTTATGCCTTACTTGATGCGTGCGGAACATTCTTAGATATTTTTTATGTTGATGATGCTTCCTCTACATTCCTTGTTGGTGTTACTGAGGATACGATTGAACATATGGCTAATTGTTGCTACGAATTTACATTCTTTTTCATTTCAATTGGTATTTTAATTTTCTTTAAGATAAAGGGCGTAAAATTATTCTCAGTTGCAGACCCTACAAATGAAGAAGCAATTGCTCATGAGGCGACTTTGACATGGTATCAAAAAGTATACCTACAAAAGGATAAGCTTTTAGCTGCGCTTTTTGAAACAATGGGGCAAGCAACTTATATTTTTGCTTTATCTGAAGGAGAAGGTATTGCAGCCGTTATTCTTGGAGCTGGTACAGTTATTATATCAGTTATTTTATCAAGAGTTATTTTGAAAGAAAAGTTGTCATGGAAGCAATATATCTTTATTTTCATTATTTTAGGTGGAATTATTGCCCTTTCTTTATTAGGCTTATAAAAAATAAAGATAAAAATGTTACATAATAAGTTTAATCTTGAATTTTTTGCTAAAAAAAGATAAAATAAAAATGTATAAAAATTATTAATTTAAAGGAGATTATTTCTATGGCAATTGAAGCTGGAGATTTTAGAAATGGACTTACATTAATTATTGATGGCAAATTATATGTAGTTCAAGAATTTATGCACGTTAAACCTGGTAAGGGTGCTGCAATTTTAAAAACAAAGATGAAGGACCTAAGAACTGGTAATATTGTTGAGAGAAACTTTAATACAAATACTAAGTTTGAGCAGGCAACTATTACTACAAAACCTGTTCAATATTCATATGAAGCTGGTGGCGTATATTTCTTTATGGATATGGAAACATACGAAACTTATGAGCTTTCTGCTGATCAAATTGGCGATAATAAGTATTATATTCTTGAGGGTATGGAATTAAGCCTTCGTTTCTTCGAAAGTGAAGTGCTAGGACTTTTACTTCCTGATAAGGTTAACTTAACTATTACGGAAACAACACCTGCTGCACCTGGCGCATCATCTACATCTACTAAGGATGCAACTCTTGAAACTGGTTTAAGAATTAGAGTTCCTCAATTCGTTAAAGAAGGAGATAAGGTAATTATCTCTACGATTGATGGAACTTATTGTGGTAGAGCTTAATTAATTAAATGAGTAAGGTTGTTTTAGTTACTGGTAGTGCTAAGGGTATTGGCGCTGCAATAATTGAAGAATTGGCGGCTTCAGGCTATGATTGTGTTATTAACTATAATACTTCAGAGGCTGAAGCCTTTACTCTTAATGAGAAAATTTCTAAATATGGAATAAGAAGTCTTGTAGTTAAGTGTGATGTTAGTAAGGAAGAGGAAGTTAATCAAATGTTTGATACCATTGAGCGTGAACTTGGTGGTGTTGATATTTTAGTTAATAACGCAGCCATTGATATTCCAAATATTTTTAGCAAAAAAAATGTTAATGATTTTAGAAAAACACTTGATGTTAATTTAGTTGGTGCTTTTTTAACATCAAAAAGAGCTGAAAAACATATTCTTGATAAAAAATGGGGACGTATTATTAATATTTCTTCAACCAATGGAATGAATACTTACTATCCAATGGGAATTGAATACGATGCCTCAAAGGCCGCATTAAATTCTTTAACACATAATTTAGCAATTGAATTTGCACCATATGCAACTGTTAATGCAATCGCACCGGGATTGATTAATACGGAAAGTGAAGTTGCAGATTATGATGATGAGTTTATGCAAATGGAACTTGATAAAATTTTAGTTAGAAGAATTGGTGAAGCTTCTGAGGTTGCTCATCTCGTTAAATTTTTGATAAGTGATGAAGCATCTTATATAAATAATTCGATTATTCGTATTGATGGTGGACAATATAGTAGCAATTAAAAGATGATTTTTATCATCTTTTTTTGTTAAAAAAAGAAGCATTAAATGCTTCTAAATTACTTGTTGTTTTGTTCCTTTTGGGCTAATACGCTTGATAGTGCTTGCATAATAGAAAGCTTACCATATTCATAGGTTAGTCCACCTTGCATATATAATGTATATGGTTCAACACATGGAGCATCAGCTGAAAGCTCAATAGTACTACCTTCAGTAAAGCAACCGGCAGCCATAATGACATCGCAAGGATAGCCAGGCATTGGGGCAGGCATAATGTAAACACCAGAATCAACGGGAGAAGAAGCTTGAATACTTCTTGCGAATGCTACAAGATTTGGTTTAGTTTTAAGCTCAATAATTTGAATTATATCAGTACGATATTCATTGTATTTAGGAGATATATCTTTAAATCCCGTATGTTCAAGCATATATGCTGCAAAAACTTGTGTTTTTAATGCACTTTTTACTGCATTAGGAGCCATAAATACGCCTTTAAAAAAATTACTATTTTGATTAAAATTAGCACCAAGTTCTTTGCCAACACCAGGAGAAGTTAGTCTGTCGGCAATCATTTCGATGTATTTAGTCTTGCCTGCAATGTAACCACCAGATGTCGCAATTCCACCACCTAAATTTTTCATTAAAGAACCTACTACAACGTCAGCACCAACGTGTCCAGGTTCCTTCATTTCAACAAGCTCGCCATAACAGTTATCAACCATTATAATAACATTTTTATTAACGCTTCTAATTACGTTAATACATTCCTCAATTTGTGCAATATTTAAAGATTTGCGAGAAGAGTAACCTCTTGAGCGTTGAATTTCTACTAGTTTAACATCGCCTTTAGCAAGTCTTTCTTTTATTTTTTCTAAATCGAATTTGTTATCAACTAAATCAATTTGTTCATAAGAAACACCATTAGCTTTTAAAGATTGGGTAGAATCACCAACAATACCTACCATTTTAAGTAATGAATCATAAGGCTTACCACTTAGTGAAATCATTGTATCGCCATGCTTAAGTAAAGCAGAAAATGCAAGATATAAAGCATTTGTTCCACTCATTATTTGGGTTCTTACTAAAGCATCTTCTGTTCCTAAAATACTTGCAAATATTTTTTCAAGCTTTTCACGACCAGAGTCAAATATTCCATAGCCGTTTCTATCTGTAAAATCTGCATATTCAACTCTATTTTCAATAAATGCAGATAATATACGATTAGAATTATAGAAAGCTACTTCATCAATTTTATCATAGATTTCTTTTAAGTCGATTTCAGCTTGTTTGCTTAATTCAATAACATGTTTACTTATATTTTCTAAAATCATTTAAATCACCTTTTCAATTTTACCATAAAAGGGTGATAAATAAAATGAAAAAGAAATAAATTGGTCTAATTTTGAAGAATGGATACTTTATAGTATTAGATTTCTTTTACCTTTTCATTTAAATATTTTGGTATTTTTAAATAAATTAATATTTAGAAATATTTAGATGTAATTGAACTTTATTTAATGTTTTTTTATCTACATAACTATCAACTTCATAGTAATAGCTATTTGTTAGGTGATATAAATTTTTACATTAAATAGTTTATAGATTTTTAGATAATGAAAAATGTAAGAAAAAGAGTTATAATAAAATTAAATAGTGAGGTTTTAATATGCATAAGGTTTTAATTATTAATGGAAGTCCAAGAGAAAATGGAAATACAAGTGTTGCAGTTTCTGAAGTAGCTAAAACACTTAGGAATGATGGCATTGAGCCTCTTGTAGTTAGAATAGGCTCTGATAATATTAGAGGTTGTATTGCATGTGGTTATTGTTTAAAAAATGGGAAATGTGTATTTAATGATAAGGTTAATGAGTTATCTAAAATATTTGAAGAAGTAGATGGTTTAATAGTTGCAAGTCCTGTTTATTATGCTTCAGCTAATGCAACTTTAATTGCAACATTAGACCGTTTATTTTATAGTTCACATTTTGACATGCGTTTTAAGGTTGGTGCTTCAATTGCCGTTGCAAGAAGAGGCGGTTGTAGTTCTACATTTGATGAATTAAATAAATATTTTACTATTTCTGGAATGCCGGTTGTATCAAGCCAGTACTGGAACAGCGTTCATGGACGTCTTCCAGGAGATGCTAAAGAGGATCTTGAAGGACTTCAAACAATGCGGACGTTAGCTCATAATATGGCTTTTTTAATAAAGGCTATTTCTCTTGGCAAAGAAGCGTATGGATTCCCTGATAAAGAAGTTCGTCAAGCCACAAATTTTATTAGATAAAAATTTATAATAAAGATTTCATAAAGAAATTGTTTTTTTGATAAAAGTGTTTTAAAAAAGACTATTTAAAGGAATTTGATAAAATGGAAATAAGATGTGCAACAATAAAAGAACTTGATGATATTACCTGTGTTGAATCATTATGCTTTCCTGCATCTGAGGCTGCAAGTAAGGATGAATTTGAAGAAAGAATTAAATATTATGGTAATCATTTTTGGCTACTATACGAGGCAAATAAGCTGATTTCGTTTGTAGATGGAATGGCTACTAATAAACCAGACTTAGAAGATGATATGTACTTAAATGCAGCTATGCATAATGAAAATGGTTTATGGCAAATGATATTTGGTGTTAATACTATTCCTACTCATAGGCATCAAGGATATGCGGCTAAACTGATTAAGTGTGTAATAGATGATGCATATACACAAGGTCGAAAAGGAGTAGTTTTAACATGCAAGGAATCATTGATAGAGTATTACAATAAGTTTGGATTTAAGAATGAAGGAATTAGTAAATCAGTACATGGAAATGTTATATGGTATCAAATGCGTTTAGAATTCGATAAATAAAATAAAAGGTCGATTTTACTAGGGTGAGCCATTAAAGCTGGACTAAAATAAAAATAATTTAATATTTTATTATTTAGGGATTGATGTTTATATGTTGTAGGTGTCAATCCTTTTAATTTTGTTATAATGTAAATGGTATTATTAAAGTGTAGGTTAGGGGATGCAGATATTTTTTTATGTAAGTTTCTTAATTTTGTACAAATATCAACTTTTTAGTTAAACTTAGCGTAAAACTTTAAAATTAAATAGTTTAATGGGAATACCTAATTTAATAGATATAAATTCTAATGATATAAAGCAAATGGTCTTTTATGCCAACAAAGAGGTTAATCCATTATATCCAGTACCTGAACTATGGAGTTATAGGAAGCTTGTTAAAATATATTATAAAATAAGAAAAATAGATTATAATGAAACTACGGCTTGATTATGCCGTTTATTTATTATATAAAAATATGGAAAGTAATGGTAATTTAATAAAATCCATTAATACTAGAATGAAAATGAATGTAAATGATTATGAGGCTATATTCTCATTGTAGTATGTGTGGTTATTTTAATTGAAGAGGGCGGTTTCTTCAATTATAGTTATTAGAAGAAAGCATAAAAAGACATTAGTAATTTAATATATTAAAATTCATTTTAGAAAGTAAAGGGTCTGTGAAATCTATTTTCACAGCCTTTTTAATAAAAAAATAACGAAAATAAAACGAAAAAATATAGTTTAAATGAAATAAAATAATAAAAATATATGTTATAGTAAAATATTTTGAAAGAAACATTGACAAAACATGGTTTTATTGATAATATACAACTAGGTTGATACTGTTTGGATGGGAGTGGGAGTAATAAAACTGACCGATATATAAAAATGGAGGTTATAAAAATGAAAAAAATAAAAATTGCTTGGGAGGAATTTTTAGAGGGAAAGCGTAAGGTTAATATTTAATATGAAAAAGAAAATTATTATAATTTTATCATCATGCTTAGCTATTGCTGTTTTATGTATTGTTGGTATATTAATATATATTCATTGTTTATTTCCACCTCGTAAAATAGAAGCTAGTCTTACTGACACGGAATTAGTTGTTACAAATGATTATTTTTTATCACGATATAAATATGATGATATTGAAAGTATTGAATATAAGGAAACTATTTATGATAATGAATTCATAGATGAAATAAAATATTCCGATTTAGAGGTTGGAATATTTTATAACGATATTTATGGTAGATATGAATCATATGTTTCAAAAAAATCTAAGCATAGCGTAGTAATCCTTTTAAAGAAAAGTGTATATGTCGTAATAGGCCTTGAAAAGGATAAGGATACATTATCACTTTATAATGGCCTTCTGGAGTATCTTGATAAATCATAAAACAAAAGTATTATATTTATATTTAATAAAGCTCCTTTAATAAATGTGTAAAGACTTTTATTGAAGGAACTTTTAATATACTTAATTGCTAAAATGGATATATCATCATAAAGCTTTTTATTCGATTCATTAAAAATATATTTAGCAATATTATAAACAAGCTTGTCTGGATCAAGGTATTAAATACTGTTTAATGACTGATGAAGAAATTTTAAAATTTTTAGATATCAACGGAGCAAAATGACCATTTTCATATATTGCAATTATTTTTAATTTATCCTCTAGTTTTAATTTCATTATAAAACCCCACAAGTCTTTCTAGTATTTTATACTAGTCCAACTTATGGGGCTCACAATAATTTTACTCGACCATTTTTTATGCAATTTGATTTTTATTAATTTTTTTCATTACAATAAAGTAAAAAGTAATTGATAGGATTGCAGCTATCATCCATCCGATTGGCCAAGATGTCCATATTCCATTTGTGCCAAAAGGCTTAGATAATATGTAAGCAAGAAGAACTCTTAAAATTAAATCAGTGAAGGTAGCAATCATAAAGAAAAACATTTTAGAAGAACCTCTTAAAATACCATCAGCTACTAGCTTTGCAGCTACTATAAGATAGAAAGGACTTACGATTCTTAAAAACATCATACCAACCTTTATTGCTTCTTCACTAGATTTATCCATAAATAACAATAGAAGATATTTTCCAACAGTTAAATATAAAATAATAAAAGGTATACAAAGGATTAATACCATTTTTATTCCGGCTAAGAAGCCTTCATGAACACGTTTGACTTTTCCACTACCAAGATTTTGAGCAGTGTAATTTGAAATACCATTACCCACAGTTGTTAATGATGTAATCATCAAATTATTAAGCTTAACAGCGGCACTGTAGCCTGCAATTGCACTAGAACCAAATCCGTTAATAACACTTTGAATCATTATATTACCAATCGAAATAAAACTTTGTTGAAGAGTTGAGGGAATGGCAATAATTGACATTTCTTTAAGTAACTTGAATGAAAATATTTTTCTTTCTTCTTTTTCATCAACTGGCAGTTTTTCAATACGTCTAAATACAATTATAAAAGCTAGGATAGCACTTATTGCCTGACAAATAAAAGTTGCCCAAGCAACACCAGAAATTCCCATTTTGAAGGCTGCTACAAATAAAATATCAACACCAATATTTGAAACTGAAGAAATAGCAAGAAAAATAAATGGTGTTTTCGAATCACCTAGAGCAGTAAAAATACCAGTTGAAACATTATAAATAAAGACAAATATTAAGCCATAAATATATATATTAAGATATAATTGGGAATCATTAATAATATTATCTGGTGTATTAATAAGCTTTAATAAGGGCTTTGTTAAAAAAAGTCCTAGAACCGTTAAAACTAAACATAATACAATTGTTGAAATAAGTGCGGTATAAATTGCACATCTAACGGAATTATATCTTTTTTCACCATATAATCTCGATGATACAACTGAACAGCCAATATTACATCCAAATGCAAATGCTAAGAAAATTAGGGTAACCTCATAACCGTTTCCAACCGCAGCAAGGGCATCCTCACCAATAAATTTACCAGCAACTAAGCTATCGGCTAAATTATATAATTGTTGGAAAATTATACTTCCAAATAAAGGAAGACAAAAAAGCCATAAAACCTTTGATGCTTTTCCTTTTGTTAAATCATGTTCCATAACAATACCTCATTTCCATTAATCTATTATATAATTGATTAATTATGATTTATAATATATAATTATTATATATTTAATAACGAAAGGATATAGATTTATGGAGCTTACGCAATTATACTACTTTTATTTAACTGCTAAATACGAACATATATCTCGTGCAAGTAAAGAAATAAATATCGCTCAGCCGGCGTTAACTAAACAAATTCATAATCTTGAGGATGAATTAGGCGTTTCTTTATTTAAAAGAGTAGGAAGAAATATTAAACTTACTGAGTGGGGAGTATGGTTGAAAAATAATATTGAAGAACCATTAAATAAACTTCATAATATTAAAGAAGAAATAGAGCATTTAAAGCTTAGCAATCATATAAAAATATGTGCAAAGGTTGCATCTAATTTTATTACTAATATTATGTTAAATTTTAAGGAACAACATAACGATATAACATTTTCACTTACTCTTTCAGGAGAGGATGATTGTGATATTTTAGTTAAAACGGCTAAAGAAGGCTTTAAAGAGGAGATATGCTTAGCATCTGGCAATTTTTTTTGGAATAAAATAAAGGATATTACTGATTTAGAAAGTGCCCCTTTTATAACATTTACTGTAAATAAAGAACTTAGAAAAACAATTGATGATTATTTTAATATAAAAAATATTAAAGCTAATATTGCTTTTGAATGTGAGAATATTAATTCAATTCATGATTTAATTAAAAAGGATAATGGTATAGGCTTTATTCCAGAATTTACATCGGGTGTTTTAAAAAATGATTTAAAGCTTTTTACAGATTCAAATTTTATTATTACAAGATATATTGAGGTTAAGAAAAATCCTTACGGTATTTGCAATGAAAAGCTTTTAGAAGAATTTTATGATTATATGTGTGATTGTTTTAAAAATAAAAGAGTAATTTGATTTCACTTAAAAGATAAAATGAATCATTTTAATACTAAAAAAGCGAAGGATATAACGTCTTCATCTTTTTTGGTTAAAGACAAAATATAGTTTAAAATTTTTAAAAAATGAGTTAAAATTAATTCAATGAACTTTATAAAATTAAATTATAACTAAATTAATAGTTACTAAAGGAGTAAAAAAATGAAAAAGTTAAATGTTATTGTAAAAGAAAAAAGCCTTTTAGAACTTGCAGAAGATGGAAAAAAAGGGGATTTAATTGATTTAGAAGAATTAACTCAAGTTGATTCATCATATCTTGAAACTTTAATTGCGTCTGGTAAAGACAAAGTGTATGAAGATAAAATTTCGGAATTTAAAAAAAGATTAGATGCGGAAAATTTAGTAAAAATTAATGAACTTAATAATAAAATTTCCTTACTTGAAAAACAACATGAGTCTGAATTAAAAATTAATGCTCAAAATATCGAAAAAGAATATTTAAATAAAATAGCAGAATTAAATAATATTATTTTAACTTTAAAGAAAGAAAATGAGTCGGCATTAGTTATTAAAGAACAAGAAGTTGCTAAAACATATGAAAATAATATTGCAGGCCTAAAACAAGAAATTGAAATTTTAAAATCTACAAAAAAGAGTGATTTAAAAAATTTAACTTCTAAAAACGAGGCGGAATTAAATAAATATAAAAATGAAGCTAATAGTAAATATGCAGCTTTAGAACAAAAGTATAACATAATTATTGCTCAATATGAAAATCAGGTTAAACAAGTAAAACTTGAAATGGAAAATGATTTTAATAATAAATTAGGTGAAATGCGTTCTAAACAGGATTTAGAAAAAATCAAGGCTGAAAATGAGGTAGCTAATTTAAAGAATTCATTTGAAAATGAAAAATTAAAATTATTGGCTGAACAAAAAGAAAAATATGAAAATGAAATTAAAGAAAAAGAAAATATAATTAATGGACTTCAAAGAGCAAAAGCATCAATGAATGTAAAACAAACAGGAGAAGACCTAGAGGCTTGGTGTGATGGAGAGGTTAACTCTTATATGCAAAATGGTCTTTTTAACTGTACTTGGGATAAAGATAACAAAGTTATTAAAGATGAGGGAGAAACTAAGGGTTCTAAGGCTGATTATATTTTTAAGGTATATGCAGATGAGAAGCATAATCCTAATGAGCTTTTAGCTTCAGTATGTTTAGATATGAAGGATGAAAATCCTGATTCTGTAAATAAAAAAACAAATGCTGATTATTACAAACAGCTTGACAAAAATCGTGAAAAAAAGGAATGCAAATATGCTGCTTTAGTATCAAATCTAGAACTTGATAAACCAAATATAGCACCAATATTTAAGGTGAAAGAATATGAAAATATGTATGTTGTAAGACCTGCATATATGATGACTTTCCTTAATATGCTAGCATCTTTAACAACAAGATTTAGAGATTTGATTTTAGCTCACGATGCCAAATCTTTAGAGTTACAGTCAAAAAATGAATTATTGAAAATGTTTGACGATATAAAAAATACTTATCTTGATAAACCTCTTGAATCCCTTAAAAAGAATGTTGAAGATATTTTAAAGAATTCGGAAGCAATAAAAAATGCAGCTAATAAGATTGATGATCAATGTGATAAGATTAAAAGAAGCTATATAGCACAAATAGAGGAAAAAATTAATAAATTTGAGCTTAAACTTGATAAAAAAATTTGTAAGGAATTAGAATAAAAAACAAATTTTTAAAATATTAAGAAAATAAAACCTTTCGATAGATTCTTAGGAATGATATAATTATTATATATTGATTTTTAATATAATATTATATGAGGAGAAAAAAATATGCTAATAAAAGATATTTTTGATGTACAATCAGGACAAGTATTATCGCGAATTTCTACTAAAATCAATCAAATAGCCATTGGTAAGGTTTTAATTCCAAAGGCCATTTCAAAAGGTAGGATATTAAAAGAAGAACTTCAAGATATAAAATTAAAAAATTTATTACCCGAAAATAAATTATCAATGAAAAATGATATTATTATAAAATTATCTACACCTTATGAGGCTTGTGTTATTGATGATGATAATGTTGGTTTAGTAATTCTATCTTTTTGTGCCATATTGAGAATAAAAAAGAAAACTTAATACATAAAAAGACTCAATTGTTATTATATATATCGATTAAGTTTTTTTATTTTTTTTAAAATTAATAATTAAATATTTTCTATATATTCGAATTATTTTCATTGTATATATTATATTTTTGTATTATAATAATTGTAAAACAAAAATAAGGAGGAAAAATATGAAATCACAATTTCTTGAATCAAGAAAGACAGCTGCTAAAGAGCTTGTTATGTCCTTAAAGAAATATTTTAGTTATGTAAGTATTTTAGGTACAGACGTAAGATGCCAAAGTATTGCATCTACAACTCGTACATCATCAATTAGTGATGAAGGACTCGGAAGTGAATGTGGCTTTGTTCTTAAAATGAAAAATAATAAAGGCTTTTTTGAATATTCACTAGATGATATTTCAGGTGATATTAATAAACTTGCAAATGATATTATTTCAGATTTAAAAATTAATGACGGATTACTTGCCAAAATGATTGATACTAAAGATATTAAGGATGAAGAGATGGTAAAATCATTTCAAAGAGAATCAGATTTTAATAAATATAGTATTAATGATTTAATGGCTTTTGTCCAAAAATTAAAGGATGAGGTTACATCAAAATCTGAAAATATCATTAATGTATCTGTTTCTATTGGGACATTAGATGTTTCTAAGCTGTTTATTACTGAGCATAAAATGTTAGACCAAAACTATACTTGGGTAAATGGTAATATTAGAATTATGTGGAAAGAAAATGGCAAGGTAACTCCTGCAAGATGTGGTACATGGGACAAAGATATTAGCAAAGTATTAGATACGTTACCTAAAAAAATAGATTCATTAATTGATAAAGCTCATCACTTGGCCTATGCTAAGCCAATTGAACCGGGTGTATATGATGTTATTACAGACCCATCTATTACAGGTTTAATTGCTCATGAAGCATTTGGTCATGGAGTTGAGATGGACCAATTTGTTAAGGATAGGGCGTTAGCTAAGAAATATGTTGGCGATTATGTTGCTTCACCTATTGTTAATATGCGTGACGGCGCCGCATCAGTTCTTTCAACGGCATCTTATTTTTTTGATGATGATGGCATTTTAGCACAAGATACCCAAATTATTAAAAATGGTGTATTAGTGTCTGGAATTTCTGATTTAACCTCAGCTCTTGAGCTTGGTACCATGCCTACAGGAAATGGCCGTAGGCAAGCATTTAGTCATAAGGCTTATACAAGAATGACAAATACTTTTTTTGAACCTGGTACTGATAAGCTTGATGATATGATTAAATCTGTTAAACATGGATATTTTTTATGTGAAACAAATAATGGAATGGAAGATCCTAAGAACTGGGCTATACAATGTACAGCTGAGTATGGTATTGAAATTGTTGATGGTAAGTTAACTGATAATTACGTTGCTCCAGTTGTAATGTCAGGATATGTACCAGATTTATTAAAATCTATAACAATGATTTCAGATTATTTTGAAATCGAAGGAGCTGGAGCTTGTGGTAAAGGCTATAAGGAATGGGTTCGTGTAACTGATGGTGGCCCTCATTTGAAAGAAAAGGTGAAATTAGGCTAATGAGTACATTAATTGAATTACTAAAGAAAAGTAAAAAACTTGATGGGTTCAAGGTTAATACAAATTTAATTGAAACATCGGAATTATTCTTTGTTCATAAAAAGCTTGAAACTGTAAGACATACTAAAACTTCAAATGTTAAGGCTACTGTTTATGTTAATCATGATGATTTTTTTGGACAGGCTGATTTTACAGTTTATGCATCTAATACGGAAGATGAAATAAAGGATAAAATTGAAATGGGTTATCAAAATGCATTACTTGTTAATAATAAGCCTTTTACATTGCCAAGTGGTGAAGTAAAGGAATTTAAGTCTGATTCTAATTTTAATAATTATTCATTAAATGAGCTTGCAAGCCTAATAAGTGAAGCTGTATTTAAGGCTGATAATTATTTGGATGGTGGAATTAATGCCCTTGAAATCTTTGTAACTAAAAAAACTGTTATTGTTGAAAACTCAACTGGACTTAAAAAAACACAAGTTTTATATGATACAATGATAGAAGCTATTCCTACCTGGAATGGTAATGATGAATCCGTAGAACTTTATGAGCAATATCATGTTGGTTATTTAAACCCTGAAGAAATTACTAAGGAAATAAAAAATAAAATGGAAGAGGTTCATGCTCGTTTTGAAGCTAAAAAGCCAGATTCTAAGCTAAAGGGAAATATTATTTTAAGGCCACATGAAATTTCTGAGATTTTAGATACGATTATTACAAATGCAAATTACGGCTATATTTATACACATCAAAACTTATATAATGTTGGTGATAAAATTCAAAATTCAGATTCATGTGATAAACTAAATATTAAGATTTTGGGTAATCTAAAAGGATCTGTATCTTCAAGTTTTTTTGACATTGATGGAATTGATCTTGAAAGTCAAGATATTATTAAAGATGGTGTAATAGTAAATGGATATGGCTCAAATAAGGTATGTCAATATATGAATAAACCTGTAACAGGAATGCTACCATGTACTGAACTTTTAGAGGGAAGCTTTAGTAAAAAAGAACTTTATAAAGAACCATACCTTGAATGTGTATCTCTTTCTGGCATTCAACTAGATCAATATAATGATTATATTGGTGGGGAAATAAGATTAGGATATTATTTTGATGGAAATAAAAAATATCCTGTAACTGGTATATCATTTTCTGGTAAATTATCAGATGCATTAAATACGATTAGATTATCAAAAGAAAAAACTTTATCAGGAAGCTATTATGGGCCAGAAATTGCATCAATAAGCGAAATAGAAATATTATAAATAGAGGATTTAAATTTAAATTATTTTAACTATAAAAGATAAAATGGAAATAATAAGATAGAAGACTATATGTTTTGTATTATAAAATAAAGAAGACACTTTTATGGTTGATAATAAAAATGTTTTACAATTTTATGAAAAAAAGGCTTAAAACCTCGAAAAATAAGTATGAAAAAGATTTTATAATTAAAAATGTAAAAAAATGCTTGCAAATTATATAAAATATTGTATAATAATCTAGCCAACGAAAAGTTGGTATCCCTATCCCAAATGTGAATTCATAATTCACAACCCCCTTTTATACCCTAGTATGTTACTAGGGTACCCCCCTAAACTTCAAGATGTAGACATTGTGTTTACATCTTTTTTTATTGAATTATAATTTAAAAAACATTTATTAACAAAATTCGACATTTTTCTTAAAAAAGTATTGCATTTTTTTAGAAAAAAGTTTATAATATATTCGTCTTCAAGGTGAAGACAAATATACTTTCCTTTTTTAACAAAATACTTTCTCTATTTCATACTTATTATGTATGAAAATAAAAGGGGGCTGTAAAAAAATAAACAGCTTCTAAAAATAAAAAAGAGG
>ENA-OPMG01000469-OPMG01000469.1-human-gut-metagenome-genome-assembly--contig:-NODE-469-length-28823-cov-3.927836_pt1 | contig 28823 bp, 24 predicted proteins | sample MGYA00241522_ERZ501741 | MGnify/ENA primary metagenome ERZ501741 (study PRJEB25962, sample SAMEA2042616) | human gut metagenome | biome: human gut; feature: human-associated habitat; material: faeces...
TTCATAAATATAATCTATATAATCTTCTTTATTAATCTTATATACTTCTTCTTTATCAGTTAATTTTCTACTTTTGTAAAATCTAATTTCCTTCTCGATTTTTGATAATTTTTCTATTAATGTATCTTTTTCTATTTTCGTGTTTAGTATTTTTGTAGCAACTAATCCACCTATTATAGCAATAAATATTCCTATAATCTGTATATTAGCACTCGTATAAGTTAATATATTATCTAAACTGAACATATTACCTCCTATTACATTATACTTTTCATATTATTTTTTAAAACATTCTTTATTTTTTCATCAGTATTTTACACTCTTCTAAGTCTTTTTCATTCCTTAACTTATTCCAAATATTCTTTCAATCCATCAACTATTTTATAAACTCTAGTCATTGGATTCCTATCTGATGCTTGTCCATTTTTGTTTAACTTTTCCAAATACTCGCAATTTTTTATTGCTGTATCTAGTTTTCCATCTTTAGTTACTTTCTCAAAAATTTTATCATCATTTTTCTTATATGTACCTAGTCCATTCTTTTGAAATTCTTTATTTAACTCATCTAGTATTTCATCTTTTGATATAACCCTGCTAACTCGTTTTAAATGTGATAATATCCAAAGTTCAAAATTAGGATTAGACCATGCCACATTATAATCACAATTTTTAATTGCTTGATTAAATTGTTCATTACTATAATCATCTTTATCAAACACTACCCATACTTGTCCATATCTTTTATTAGCATAATTCACATATTTGTCTGTATAATTTACCAAATCAGTTGTATTCTTCCCTGTCCCTTTTACTTCAATACTAGGGATTAACACATCCACTTTGCTACCATACTTTTCATTTATCTTTTTTCTTAAGCCATTAAAGTAATTAGGCTCTGTTTGTTTTCCTTCGCATACTATTAAGTAATTAGCTGGTGCAAGCTTCTTACTTTTTAATTTACATTTTCTAGAATGTTCTTTATCTCTCATACAATATAAAATTCCTCTAATACTGGAATAGCACCATATCTTCCAGTCAAATAATCTTTATTGTATGTTGCATCATTTCTCACTTTTTTTGCATTTCCATTTTCATCTTCCATAATATAATCTGATAATGAATATATTTCTGAAATTCCGTTTTTATCTTTTTCAGCAAACCAAATTTCATCTCTTCTAAATGTTTCTTTATTTAAATTAACTGTATCATGTGTAGAATATATTAACTGACCATTTCCTATATTCTTTTCACTGTTATGGAATAAATTGATAATATATCTTGTTAATAACGGGTGTAATTTTGCATCTAATTCATCAACAAATAATATAACCGATAACAGCCCTGTCATTATCCCTGCAAAGGCTATATAAGGATTACCATTATATGTGTCAGAATGTGCCTGCCTTACATTAATACGCATGTTCTCCATATACATTTTCTCCCAATAACTCAGTAACATCAGATGATGTATCTATCTTTATGATATTCTTATCAATATACTCTCCAAGGCTGTATTCCCTGCTAATATCCGTATCATTATTACGACAATTATAATGAAGCCTATATAATATATAATATACATTCTTTAAATCATCATAATCTGATACTGTCTGTTTACATAAAGCTCCAGAATTAAGATCATTCCACAGCACTGATACCTTCGTGTCGTCCTGAATAAAACCCATAACAAGCATAGCTGTCTTATCATAAAAGCTGCTCATACGCTCAATATTATTAATATCATCAGGCAGTGTATCAAGAAGCACAAGTATCTCCCTGTCAACTTGTCCACAGAATTCCTTAATAAGCAGATCTCCTGTTCTTGAACTTAAATTCCAGTGTATGTGCCTATAAGAATCTCCTGTCTGATATTCCCTTATCTGTCTTATATCATCGTGTGAACTGCCTTTTCTGTTGATATACAACTCTATATTATTATTGCTTTCATATTGTGAAAAAGCGCCTTCATATATACTGCTTTCAACTTCTGGAAATATCAAAATATTCATTATGCTTAAAGGCTTTATTGTACAATAAAACAAGCCTGTGTAATCATACACTTTCGCTTTAACTATCTTTACATCCGCCATTCCACAATATGGCAGGCTGACAGATAAATCCATATTATCCTTCCTGCCCTTACAGCCTCCGTACAGCTTTACGTTCTTTCGGTATTTCTTGTATTCTTTACCTTTCTTATCACAATATGACACGACTACATCTAATCTGATTTTCGTGATTGGTATTCCTGTTTTATTGCTTACATTAATTCTTAACTGGCAGCCAGAATTCTTTAACTCCTCTGCCAGATTAACATCAAAATCAAATGCAACATTTCTTTTATATATACGAGTTAATATATACATACCTGCTATTAGCAGAAGATTAACAGCTACATAAAGCATAAGTGCAAATGAATGAAATATGCCTGCTACATACCACACAACAGCAAGTATAATAATCAAAAATACACCTGTCATTATGCCTTCTTTCCTACTGCTGGCTTAGCAACTGATTTCAAAATATCATTAATCACTTCTGCCTTGTCTTTACCGTCCATTCTCGCCGCCATATTAAGAATTATTCTGTGTGTTATAACATACTCAAACTGTGCAATAACGTCCGCAGGAACAACATAATCCCTTCCGTTAAGCCAGCTCCACGCCTTACACATCTTTACAAGTGCTATAGTCGCTCTTGGACTTGCACCTCTTTCTATATAACGTGACTTTCTTGTAGCTGTAACAAGATTAACTATATATTTGTATATGCTCTCGTTCATATATACATCATATATTTCATTCTGCATACTTATAAAATCATCTATGCTCACCACTGGTGTCATATCACTTGTCCTGCTCTGCTTTCCTACAGACATAGCCATATCAAGCTCACTTTCATAATCAGGGTAACCGATTGATAAAGTAATCATAAATCTATCCATCTGTGCTTCTGGAAGGCTCTGTGTTCCTGCATTACCAAGCGGATTTTGTGTTGCAATAACAATAAAAGGTTCTGGAACTTCTCTGGTAACGCCCTCAACGCTTACCTTTCTTTCTTCCATAACCTCTAAAAGTGCTGACTGTGTCTTAGGTGATGTTCTGTTAATCTCATCAGCAAGCAGCAGATTACAGAACACGCTTCCCGGCTGATATATGAATTGACCTAAGTCATTTCTGTATACAGAATATCCTGTAAGATCAGACGGCATTACGTCCGGAGTAAACTGCACCCTCTTGCAGTCAAGTGCCATTGCCTTGGAAAATGCTGTCGCAAGTGTTGTCTTACCAACACCCGGAATATCTTCCAAAAGTATATGTCCTCCGGCCAGAAATGCCGCCATAATCTCTCTTATTTGTTTATCTTTTCCTAATATAACATTGTTAACCTGCTCTATTACATTAAGTGCCTTTAGTACATTATTATCCAAAACCTCTTCCTCCCTGATATATATGCTTAAAATTATACACTATATACAATAACAAAGCAAAAACAATATATTTTTTATTCAGTTTTATTCATCTGTATAAGAGATGGCACATTTTACGGCTCTTCTCCAGCCTGCGAGAAGGTTATCCCTGTCTGATGGTGCCATACTGCTCTCAAATGTGGAAGCCAACTGCCAGTTATCTCTTATCTCATTCAGATCCTTAAAGAAACCAACTGCCAGACCAGCAAGATATGCCGCACCAAGTGCAGTAGTTTCTATACACTTAGGACGTCTTATCTTAGCTCCAAGAATGTCTGCCTGAAATTCCATTAGGAAATCATTGGCACTTGCCCCACCATCTACTTTTAACTCTTTAACTATATGTCCTGTGTCACTTTCCATTGCCTTTAACACATCATATGTCTGATATGCTATTGACTCAAGCGATGCCCTTATAAAATGTTCCTTGTTAGCACCTCTTGATAAGCCTACAACGCAGCCTCTTGCATAAGGATTCCAGTAAGGTGCACCCATTCCCGAAAATGCAGGAACAATATATACTCCATTGGTGTCATTTACCATTCTTGCATAATCTTCTGATTGTGAAGAGCTTCTTATAAGCCTCATCTCATCACGAAGCCATTGTACAATTGCACCGCCTGTAAATACACTTCCCTCAAGTGCATAATGAAGCTGGTCATCACTTCCTGCCGCAATCGTAGTTATAAGACCATGCTTAGACTCCACAGGCTTATCCCCTGTATTCATAAGAAGAAAACAGCCTGTTCCATATGTATTCTTTACTTCTCCCGGCTCAAAACAGCACTGTCCAAAAAGTGCCGCCTGCTGGTCACCTGCCGCACCTGCTATTGCAACATTTCCAGCAAGAACAGAAGGGTCTGTATAACCATATATACAGCTTGAAGGCTTTACCTTAGGAAGCATAACCTCTGGTATATTGAACTTTTCAAGAAGCTCTTTATCCCAGCACCTGTTATGAATATCAAAAAGCATAGTTCTTGAAGCATTAGTATAGTCTGTAACGTGCACCGCACCGCCTGTAAGCTTCCATATAAGCCAGGTGTCAACCGTACCGAATAGCAATCTGCCCTCTTCTGCCTTTTTCCTTGCTCCTGCTACATTACTAAGTATCCACGCAATCTTAGTTGCACTAAAATACGCATCTGGCACAAGTCCTGTCTTTGCCTTGATTACATCTGCATAACCATCTTTTACAAGCAGATTAATATCCTTGGCTGTACGTCTGCACTGCCATACAATAGCATTATATACAGGCTCACCTGTTTCTTTATCCCACACAATTGTAGTTTCACGCTGGTTGGTTATTCCAATGCCAGCTATATCCTTAGGCTTAGCACCCACAAGTGCCATAGCCTCAGACATAACCGCATACTGTGTTGACCATATCTCCATTGGATTGTGTTCCACCCAGCCCGGCTTAGGATATATCTGTTCAAATTCCCTCTGTGCCATTGAACAGATATTGCCAGCCTTATCAAATAATATACATCTTGAGCTTGTCGTTCCCTGATCAAGTGCCATAATATACTTTGCCATATTACTCCTTATTTAATGCCTCATCTAATGTATGCCAGCCAAGTACAGCACATTTTACTCTTGCAGGCATATGTGATATATCTTTAAGTGCTGATGCCTCGTCTAATTCTTCAATCTCCTCATCGGTTGCTTCACCCTTAATCATCTTAAAGAATAAATCTCCAAGCTTTAAAGCTTCTTCTTTAGTCTTTCCAATTATCATCCCAAGCATAATATCAGCCGATGCCTGGGATATAGCACAGCCATCTCCAACAAAAGCTCCGTCCTTAATAATACCGTCTTCAACCTTAAGCTTAAGCCATATATCATCACCACAGTTAGGATTTACACCCTCAAGGACGATATTGGCATCTTCTAAGTCGTGTTTAAATTCTGGTCTTATATTATGTTCTGTAAGTATTTCATTATAAAAGCCTCTATTCATCATAACCCATTCTCCTTCTTATGTTAAGCACACTCTCAACAAATGCTTCTGCTTCCTTCTCTGTATTATAGAACATAAAGCTTGCTCTTGTCGCATTATTAACTCCAAGAAATGTAAGCAGTGGCTGTGCACAGTGATGTCCAGCCCTTACATCTATTCCGTCAGAAGATAATATCTCGCTTACATCGTGTGGGTGAACCCCATCTATTGTAAATGCTGCTATTCCTGTATGGTTCTTATAATCATCAGAGCCTAATATATGAATGTGCTTATGGCCTTTAAGTCCATTAATTGCAATCTTTACAAGTCTTTCTTCTTTCTGCTGTATATAATCAAAGCCTATCTCACTAATGTATTTAATTGCTGCTGCAAGACCAACAGTTCCTGCCGCATTTACCGTTCCTGCCTCGAACTTGTGTGGAAGTTCTGCATAAGTTGCACCATCTCTAGTAACTGAATTAATCATCTCACCACCTGTAAGAAATGGCTGCATATTCTTAAGTATGCTTTCCTTACCATAAAGTACACCAATTCCCATAGGTCCCATAAGCTTATGTCCTGAAAACGCAAGAAAATCAGCATCTAAGTCTTTTACATCAATCTTCATATGTGGTGCACTCTGTGCCGCATCAACAACCATAACAGCACCATTATCGTGTGCTATTTTGGCTATCTTTTTAATTGGATTGACACAGCCTAATACATTGGAAACCTGTGCAACTGCAACGATCTTAGTATTAGCATTAATTCCCTCTTTAAGAGTATCATCTTTTAATGTTCCGTCCTTCTCACATTCCAGATATCTTAAAGTTGCACCTGTCACTCTTGCAACCATCTGCCAAGGCAGAAGATTGCTGTGGTGTTCCATTATTGAAACTGCTATTTCATCTCCAGCCTTAAGATTATTAATACCATAGCTGTATGCAACAAGGTTAAGGCTTTCTGTTGTATTTCTTGTAAAGATTATCTCTTTATCAGAGTCCGCATTAAGGAACTGTCTTACAACCTCCCTTGCATCCTCATATTCCTTGGTAGCGGCAAGGCTTAATGGATAGAAGCCACGGAGAGGATTGGCATTATTAACCTCATAAAATCTGCTTTCAGCATCAATTACGCACTGTGGCTTCTGTGCTGTTGCCGCATTATCAATATATATAGAAGAATTATTATTAAGAAGTGGAAAATCTTTTCTATAATCTTTCTGCTCTTTAATCTCCATTACTGCCTCCATTACTGCAACACTTCTTCAAGCTGCTCCTCTGCAAGCTTTTCTGTGTCCTCATCTTTAATCTTTCTTATAATAACTTCAATTCTTCCTTTAGTCATTATATCCTCTGCGTTCTTCTTATCAATGCCTCTTGAAGCATAATAGAATAATGTTTCCTCATCAAGCTCACCGATTGTAGCTCCGTGTGAACCATTAACATCTTCCTCTGCACAGAGTATAAGAGGTATTGTCTTATTTCTGACATCTTCGCCAAGTAAAAGTACATTTTCTGTCTCTGCACCAACTGAACCAGAAGAACCATTTTTAAAATCAATAGAACCTCTGAAAAGCTTAGAAGCTTCGTCCTTTAATGCACCATCAACTCTTATCCCGCTGTTAGTCTTCTTTCCAATATGATTAGATATAAGGTTAATATCTATATTCTGCTTCTTAGCACCAAGATATCCAATATCTGCTGTAAATGCAGAATTATTGCCTATAAGCTCCGTCCTTATTCCATCGTAAAGACTGCCCCTGCCTACGAATACCTGAACAATCTCAAATGAGGCATTATCTGAAAGCCTGCATCCTGTATCGCTTAATACATCAATGCTTTCTGGCTGCATATATACCTGAATAAGGCGTACCTTGCTGTTAAGACCTGTATCTATAAGTGTTCTTAATGCTACCCTGCCTTCTGTACTGCTCTCACCTTTAAAGTTCTCAATTATTGTAAATGTAACATTATCCTCTACATTAACTATAATCTTTCCTGACTGGCTCTTATCATTGCCATTGACATTAATATATAATGTCTGGCCGTTAGTTTCTTTATCTGCATTTACAAGTAATGTATTAGTTACGCCTGCTTCAAATAACACATCTGCTTCTTTGCCTGCACCTGTAAGAACTGCATTTTCTATATCACTGTAATCTTTAGCATTAACATCTGAACATACATTATCACAGCCTTTTGTATCCATATCACAAGGTACTAAATTATCATCCCATAAAAGACGTGTATCATTCATATTAAGCTGGTACCATGTCTTTGCTGGAAGTGCATTTATTCTATATTCATTATTATTCATAAATTTCTCCATTCCTGCTCATCTTATCAGCACAATTAACCTATACTGCCTTTCATTTCAAGTCTTATGAGATTATTCATTTCAATTGCATATTCAAGTGGAAGCTCCTTAGATACGTTATCTGCAAATCCACTTACGATACAAGCTCTTGCATCTTCCTCTGTCATTCCTCTTGACATAAGATAGAATACTGCTTCATCGCTTATGCTTCCAATCTGTGCTTCGTGTCCGACATCCGCCTTGCTTGTCTTAATATCCATTGCCGGGATTGTATCTGAACGTGATATGCTGTCAAGCATAAGTGACTGACACGATACAGAAGCCTTGGAATTCTCTGCCTTGGAATTAACTATAACTGATGACCTGAATGTACTAATTCCACCATCCTTTGATATTGACTTAGTATTAATATATGAGCTTGTGTTCTTTCCTGTATGGACAACCTTTGCACCTGTATCAAGATTTTGTCCTTTTCCTGCAAATGTAATTCCTGTGAATTCCATTTTAGAATTATCGCCCTTAAGAATACTCATAGGATAAAGATATGATACGTGTGAGCCAAATGAGCCTGATACCCACTCAATTGTACCACCTTCCTCAACAATAGCTCTCTTAGTATTAAGGTTATACATATTCTTAGACCAGTTCTCTATAGTTGAATATCTAAGCTTGGCATTCTTTCCTACAAATAGCTCAACACAGCCGGCGTGAAGATTGGCTACATTATACTTAGGTGCTGAACACCCCTCTATGAAATGCAAATCAGCTCCCTCATCTACAATAATAAGTGTATGCTCGAACTGTCCGGCTCCCGGTGCATTAAGCCTGAAATATGACTGTAATGGTATCTCAACTGATACTCCCTTTGGAACATATACGAAAGAACCACCAGACCATACTGCACCATGAAGTGCCGCAAACTTATGGTCAGTAGGCTTAACAAGCTTCATAAAATGTGTACGCACCATATCTGCATATTCACCCTTTAACGCACTCTCCATATCTGTATATACAACACCCATCTCAGCAACTTCCTGTCTTACATTGTGATACACAAGCTCTGAATCGTACTGTGCTCCAACACCAGCAAGTGACTTTCTTTCTGCCTGTGGAATACCAAGCTTTTCAAATGTATCCTTAATGTCTTCTGGTACTTCTGACCATTTAGCTTTCATATTAGTATTAGGTCTTACATAAGTTACTATATTGTCCATATTAAGACCTTCTATAGATGGTCCCCAGTCAGGTACTTTCATATTATTATATATCTGTAATGACTCAAGCCTGAAATTCTGCATCCAAGCAGGGTCATTCTTCTCCTTTGAGAGCTTCTCAACTATCTCAGGAGTAAGACCAGCATTTAACTTATATGTGTCCTTATCATCATTCTTGAAATCATATATGTTTCTATCTATATCATCTACATATGTCTTTTCTTTCATAATTCGATGTAAACTCCTTTCATATATCAACGTATGATTATGGCTGACTATTCTGCTTCGTATTCTGCGAAACCATTTTCATTAATCTTATCAACAAGTGAAGCATCACCTGTGCTTATAATCTTCCCCTCAATCATAACGTGTGTATAATCAACTGATAAAGATTCAAGTATTCTTGTGCTGTGTGTAATTATAAGAAGGCTTCCCTTGCATGTCTTCTGGTATTCTTCTATACCTGCTGATACAGTCTTTACAGCATCAACATCAAGTCCTGAATCTGTTTCATCAAGAATTGCAAATGATGGCTTTAGCATAAGAAGCTGTAATATCTCTGCCTTCTTCTTCTCACCACCTGAAAAGCCTACATTAAGATCTCTCTCTGCATAAGACTTGTCCATAGATAAAAGCTCCATAGTCTTTTCAAGTTCTTTCTTGAATTCCATATATCTTGTTCTCTTGCCGGTCTTTAATTCAAGGGCATTTCTTATAAATGAACTGAGTGTAACACCCGGAACTTCAAGTGGGTTCTGGAATGATAAGAACATTCCTGCTTTAGCTCTCTCATTAACTGGTTCATCAGTAATATTCTTACCGTCAAACCATATCTCACCACTCTTTACTGTATATCTTGGGTTGCCCATTAAAGCATAGCCAAGTGTTGACTTACCTGTTCCATTAGGTCCCATAAGTACATGTGTTTCACCCTTGCCTATTGAAAGATTAACACCATGAAGAATTTCCTTATCTTCTACATCTACATATAAATCTTTAACATTTAATAAATTCTTATCTGACATAATACTCCTCATTTCTGCACACTCATTTAAACGCAGGACTGCTTTGTGCCAAGTGTGCCAGCACAATGCCGCATATATTATCAGGCATTATATGCCGTCTTATTACCCGCCTTATCAATTGCTGTTGCCGCAACATCTGCGAGTGTCATATTATCAAGATAGTTATTAATTACATCTGCAAGTCCCTGCCATATAGGAAGCGTATAGCAGGAAGACGAATGTTCACACATTAAAGTCTCCTCATTAAGACAGGTTACAGGAGCAAGTGTTCCTTCGGTAAGCTTTAATATCTCACCAACGCTGTAATCCTCTGGCTTTCTTGTTAATCTGTAGCCACCGCCGTGTCCGCTTGCTGCTTCTATAAGATTTGCTTTTGATAACATTCTTGTAATTGTCTCGAGATATTTCTTTGACAATTCTTCTTTATCTGATATCTCCTTTAATGGTATATACTCATCACTATGATGAACTGCAAGATATACCATTACTCTTAGGGCATAACGCCCTTTCGATGATATTATCATTTCCTTGCTTCCTTTCTTATTATCATCTTTTTGTATGATATTATACCCATTCGCCTACCGTGTCAATGGGTGAATGTGAAACATTTTCTTCTGACAATATAATAAGCTGTCATCATAGCAATTCCTGTGATTACCCACGATATTGGATATATAATCATAAGCACCCAGAATACGTGTACAACCTTACATACTGTTGATATCCATATAAGTCTTATAACACACGAACCAACACAGGTAATTACCGCTGGAAGCAGTGAATATCCCAGACCTCGCATAGCTCCTGCGCTTATCTCATATACTGCTGTTAATAATTCCAGCGTTGTTGCAATGATAATTCTCTGCCTCGCAAATACAAGAACATCTGCATCGGTCGTATATATACGAAGAAAGAATTCCCTTCCCATAACAAATATACCCGAAAGAATACCACACGATACAAGCGCAAACACTAAAGATATGCGGAATATTTTCTTACATCTGTTATATTCCCCTGCGCCATAATTCTGGCTTGTAAATGTTACTGCCGCCTGAGCGAACGCATTTACAAGGAAATATGCAAAGAATTCATAATTAAGTGCCGCCGCTGAACCTGCAACTGCACTTGAACCAAAGCTGTTAATTGTGCTCTGTATACACACATTGGCTATTGAGAACATCATTCCCTGAAGTCCTGCCGGAATACCTATAACCAATATTTTCTTTAATTCCTTAACAGATATCTTAAGCTGTCTTAATTCCAGCTTTATAGGCTCTGATTCGTGTGTAAGAATATATATAACCATTGAAGAACTTACTATATTAGAAATAACTGTTGCAATCGCAACTCCTGACACACCTAATCTGAACACTATAACAAGCACAAGATTAAGAAGTGTATTAATAACTCCTGCAACAATAAGACAATAAAGAGGTCTTCTGCTGTCGCCCGTACTTCTAAGAATTGATGAGCCAAAGTCATACAGCATAATAAATGGCATACCTAGAAGATAAATTCTAAGATACAACACGGCAAGGTCAATAACATCCTCCGGTGTTCCCATAAGAAGAAGCACAGGTTTTGCTATGAACTGACCTGCAATCATAACAAAAAATCCGCTTATAATGGCAACAAGTATTGCTGTATGTATTGCGGCGTGTATGTTTTTTTCTGATTTCTCTCCTATATAACGAGCAATAACAACATTTGAACCTAATGATATTCCTATAAAAAGATTAATCATAAGTGATATTAAAGAACTGTTGCTTCCAACAGCCGCCAGTGCCTGACTGCTTGCAAATCTTCCGACTACCGCCGTATCAACAGAGTTAAACAACTGCTGTAATATACTGCTTGCCGCAAGTGGAAGAGCAAACAGAAGTATTTTGTTCCATAAAGCTCCACTTGTCATATCTATCGATTTTTTATTAGATACACTCATATATACCTCCTGTGTGTTTAATATATTTAATCATCTGAATACTTAATAGCTTATATATTCTACACCCAAATACAAGTGTGTCAACAATACTTATCAAAAGTACTTTAATAAAATATAATTATTTAACTTCAATTTATCTCTTGTATGTGTTAATTACTGACATACTTATCAATTACATCAATTACAATTTTATTTTTAATATGTTATACTGTGCGTAGTCAACAAGATATAAATATTAAATATAATGAAAGGAACTTTTTATGAATTCATCTACAACTGACAACCCTCTGGGTTATAAAAAAGAGTCCACTCTTTTAATTAATTTTGCAATTCCCTGCATAATCTCAATGCTGGTAACTGCTCTTTATAATATAGTAGACCAGATATTTATCGGACAGGGTATTGGTATGCTTGGCAATGCTGCAACTAATATTGCATTCCCACTATCAACTACCTGCACTGCTATCTCACTTCTGTTAGGAATAGGAAGTGCTACGAACTTCTCACTTCATCTTGGTGCTGGCGAGAAGCATTTATCAGAAAAATATGCTGGCAACGGAATATTTCTTATGGCTGTATGCGGAACTGCATTGTTCTTAATTACAACAATATTCCTTACGCCTATGCTTAAATTCTTTGGTGCAACTACTGACGTTCTGCCATATGCTAAGGCTTATACAAGAATAACAGCGTTTGGATTTCCATTTCTTATCGCCAACACAGGTATGAGTAAGTTGATACTTGCTGACGGAAATCCACGCTACTCTATGACTTCTATGCTTGTTGGTGCTATTGTGAATACAATATTAGATCCTATATTTATCTTTATATTTAATATGGGAATGACAGGTGCAGCTTTAGCAACTATTACAGGCCAGATTATATCTTTCTGCATAAGCTTAAGATATATGTTCCATTTTAAGAATATTAAACTTAGCGGGGACAGCTTTAATATAAAATGGTGTTACTGCAAGAACATTTTAATACTTGGTGCAAGTGCCTGCTTTAACCAGATTGCTATGACAATTGTCCAGATTGTTATGAATAATACACTGTCCCGCTATGGTGCACAGTCAATCTACGGCGGTGATATTCCACTTGCGTGTGCAGGAATAATAACAAAGGTTAATATGATATTTATGTCCTTTGTAATTGGTATATCACAAGGCACACAGCCGGTTATCGGATTTAACTATGGCGCACGTAAGTACAAACGTGTAAAAAAGACATACCTTTTAGCACTTGGAGCAGCTTCTTTCTTATCACTGATTGCATTTTTCTGTTTTCAGGTATTTCCAAGACAGATTATCAGCGTATTCGGTAACGGAAGTGAACTTTATTTCCAATTCTCTGAGCGGTATTTCAGAATATATATGTTCCTTACTTTAATTAATGGAATACAGCCGGTTACATCCAACTTCTTTAACTCTATCGGCAAATCGAGCCTTGGCGTATTATTAAGCCTTACACGACAGATATTATTCTTACTTCCGCTCATAGTAATATTCCCAATATTTATGGGAATTGATGGTGTTATGTATGCCGGCCCGATTGCCGATGCCGCAGCCGCAATTGTGTGCGGATATTTCACGATAAGAGAATTAAAAGAGCTTACAGCTAAAGATAAAGCAAGTAATTATCTAACCAAAAAAATCACATATAATTAGTTGCCTAATATTTTCTTTAAATCTTCCTCTGGTGTACTGATAGGTGCTATAGCGTAATTCTCAACAAGTATCTTCAGTACATTAGGTGAGATGAATGCTGGAAGTGTAGGTCCTAAAAGTATATTCTTAATTCCAAGATGAAGGAGTGTAAGAAGTATACATACAGCTTTCTGCTCATACCACGATAAAACCATTGAGAGTGGAAGCTCATTTACTTCACATTCAAATGCTTCTGCTAAAGCAATTGCTACCTTTATCGCACTATAGGCATCATTACACTGTCCCATATCCATAATTCTTGGAAGACCATCAATATCTCCAAGCTCAAGGTCATTAAATCTGTACTTACCACAGGCAAGTGTAAGAATTATAGACTCTGCTGGTGTCTTTTTAACAAATTCTGTATAATAATTACGTCCCGGTCTTGCACCATCACAACCTCCTACTAAGAAGAAATGGCTGATTGACCCATTCTTAACACCTTCTATTACCTTATCAGCAACGGAAAGCACTGCTGAATGTCCGAAACCTGTCATCACATACTCTCCGCCATTAATGCCTGTTCTATGCTGGTCTTCTTTATATCCGCCAAGCTCAAGTGCCTTATTGATTACAGGTGTAAAATCTTTATCTTCCCCGATATGCACCATCTGTGGATATGACACTACCTCTGTTGTAAATACCCTGTCTTCATAGCTTTTCTTAACTGGCATAAGGCAGTTAGTTGTAAATAATACAGCTCCCGGAATTGCATCGAACTCCTTCTGCTGATTCTGCCACGCTGTACCAAAGTTACCCTTTAAATGAGGATATTTATTAAGCTTAGGATATGCGTGTGCTGGAAGCATTTCGCCGTGTGTATATATATTTATTCCTTTATCCTTAGTCTGTTCAAGAAGCAGTTCCAGATCTTTTAAATCGTGTCCTGTTACAACAATAAATGGTCCTTTTTCTACATTCAAAGTAACCTTTACCGGTGAAGGATTTCCATAACTTGTTGTATTAGCCTTATCTAAAAGTTCCATACATTTCAAATTAACTTCACCAACTTCCATAACTACAGGAAGAAGCTGGCTCTCGTCCAAATCAAAGCTTATATATGAAAGAGCCTTATAGAAGAACTCATTAACTGTATCATCTGTATAACCTAACACCATTGCGTGATAAGCATAAGCTGCCATTCCTCTTATTCCAAAAAGAATAAGTGATTTTAATGAACGTATATCTTCATTCGCATTCCATATCTCATTCATATCATAATCATCTGTATTGCCACATCTTGCCTCACAGGCACTACAGCCTGGTGATATAATATTCTTTTCATTATGAACCTTATCAATCATATCCTGTAATGTCTGATTATTAAAATTCACATTAGTTATTGTTGTAAACAGACCTTCGATTATTATTCTGTCTGTATTCTCTGTCTTAGTACTGCTTCCACAAGTCTTAACAAGACCTATAAGTGCACCTGTAAGCTCGTCCTGAAGCTTTGCTGTAGATGCATCCTTTCCACATACACCTGCATTACCTGTACAACCTGAACATCCTGCTGTCTGCTCACACTGAAAACAAAACATTTTATTATCCATATATTCACTCTCCATTATTATAATCTATTTATCCTGGCACTTTAGCACCCGACACGCACATTATATTTAATGGAGAATTAATTTTCTGTTGTTTATACAACATTTTCTTAATTTATAAATAGAAATAATTTCCTGACATAATACTAATATCTACTTTTCAATGAATACATTTTTCCTATGATATTTTATATACTTTATATTCTCTTCTGTAATGTCTATTTTCATCTTAGCTGTTATATTCATATACATTCTGTTATTATCATCTAACCTTTCAGAAATTAAAATCCTGCCGGTATCATCAAATGAAATATATCCTCTATCAAATAACTTATCGTGATTAGGACACATTAACAGACCATTATGTATATCAAGCTTCTCATTTGCATCACTTATACTCCATGGTTTAATATGACTTGCCACCAATAATTCGTTCATATTAACATTGCACAAACAACATTTTTTATATTTATTTATTAATTTTTCTCTGAACTTGTCCTGATTAATTCTTACCTTGACAACCGCTTCTTTTTCTTTTCCTTCCAATTCCTCTGTGTATTTTTCTATTTCAGTAACTTTATTAATTTTACCTTTTTCATAGTTTTCTATAATCGTCTCTACTTTCCTATCTTCTTCTTCGTTTCCGTACCATATACTAGATTGCCCCAAACCTTTAACAACATATTTTCTATCATTTACGTCCAGCAGCACCACCTTCTCTGCATATATATTATATATATTATAAGTTTTATCTCTTTCTTGCCATAAAGTTTCCTCCATCTCTTTTTTATCTGCTTGTTTTTCAGTAAGCGCTACATAATAAGTCTCTATTTTTTCAATAACTATTGCAAAATTATATCTTGTTTAAGAAAATATTTTAATTTTAAAGATAAAAAATTCTTCATCCTGCAATGCTTTATATTCTATATTGTAATTATTCAGAATATTACTTACAATATATAAACCTAATCCATTACTATTTTCCTTATTTAAATCAAATTTAACATCAAATATTTTATCCATATTCGAAATTTTATTGTTACCGTATGTATTCTCTATATATAACCAATCATTAACTATCCCAATATTAATTACCCCATTTACATCAGTATATTTTACCGCATTACTAATCAAATTAGATAGAATAATCTTTAAAGCTGTTTTTCCTATATAAATATTCTCATCTAATATATAATTATTGACAGTTATTTTCTTTTGATTTGCTAATATTTCATACTTTTTTAATATGTCTTCTAATGTATCATTTATTTTCAAATATTCTTCATCATTATTCAAATTTTCTATAGAATGAACTGATAATATTTGAGAAATATTTTTTGTTAAACTATCAACGATGTCAATACATTCATTAATATAAATATCTCTTTCTTTATATTTTCCAATATTGTATTTCATATTTTCCAGTATTATTTTAAGACTAGCAAGAGGAGTTTTAAGTTCATGGGATGCACCTTTAAAAAAGTCATATTTTAACTTTTCTAATTTTAAAATTTCTTTATTTTTAAATTCCAAATTATCAATTGTTCTTAATAAAGTAGAATACAAATCATTAATTTGTTGTTTTAATTCTCCAACTTCATCATTAGAGCTAACTTTTAATCGCGTTTTTTTATCAAGTTTCATCATTTTATCAGTAACAATTTTTATTTCTTGTAAATTATTTTTTATTAATTTTGCATAAATTAAAGAAATAACAGCAGAAAATAAAATTGATATTAATAATGAATATGGTAAAAATTTAATGCTTAAATCTTTCGCATCTTTTTGCATATCAGCTGTAGAAACAAATTGTAGATTTATTTTTTCACCATCATTAAGCGTTATTTCTCTTTCTTCAATTATCAAAGAATTACTATCACTTTCTAAATTAACATTTATATCATCTTTGATTTGTATTTCATTTTTATTATTTTTTTCTTTTATAAATGCTTTTATTTCACTACTCTTCGAATAAAGCTCCAAAGTTTGTTCTATGTATTTTATTTCTTTTCCATTCATATTACTAGAAATTTCATTTGCAATATTATGGATCTTTTCTTTTCTTGTCTCCAAATATGTTTTAGGAAAGATAAAATAAACTAATGAATGAACTAATATAATTATTATTGCAAGAACAGAAAATATTTGTATGAACATTTTGGGAAATATCTTTATTTTTTTCATTTTCTCTCCAATTTATATCCTACATTTCTTATAGTAGTTATACAGTCTAATTGTAATTTTTTTCTAAGTTCTTTTATATATACATCTATTACCCGATCATAAGGAATTTCTTCGCTATCTTTCCATACATAATCAATAATTTGCATTCTTGTTAACACCTGTCCATTATTATCCAATAAACATTTTAATACTTCTAGTTCTTTTGCATTTACATCTATCTCTTCTCCATTTATTTTAGCTGTATAGCTATTAAAATCAACTGATAGATTCTTATATTCAAACTTCTCTAAATGTCCATAATTCTTCTTAATTAAAGAATCTATTCTAGCCTTTAAGACCGGCAATGAAAATGGCTTTTCTATATATCCATCTGCCAAATTAGTAAATGCATCGATTTTATATTCTTCATCACTAAATGCAGTCAGGATTAGAATTGGCAAATTGCTTTTCTTTCTAATTTCTTTCAACACTTCTAAACCATTAATAAAAGGTATCTGAATGTCTAAGATAACCAGATTTATATCGCTATTAAATTTTGACAATGCTTCTCTTCCATCTTTAGCTTGAATAACTGTATATCCAAATTCTGAAAGATATTCACTTATCCCCTCTCTTATTATATTATCATCTTCAACGGTTAATATTTTCATGTATACCTCCACTTAAGCATATTCGCTTATATTGTACAGCATATTATTGGGTATTGAAAAGCAAAAAATTTTTGGTGCTTTTCAGCACCAAAAATTTTATTTATTGTCAATTAATAATTCTTTTGGATTCTTTCTTAATATATTGAAAGAAGATATTATCAAAGATACAAGCAGTACTAAACTCATAAATATAACTACATAAATTATGAATTTAGGTAATACATTTATATCTAAACTTGATAATGTCTTGTTAAATCCTTCAGCTTCTGCACCACCACCTAATTGGCTAGATGCAGATTGTATAGCTATTTGTTTTGCTATATCGCCAGTAACCTTATTCAATATATTATTCCCAAGCTTATCAGCTGTATACCCAGCTAAGAAATAAGAACCAACGAATGCGGGGATTGATATAAATACCATCTCAATTAGGAATTGACCAAAAATTTCTAATTTTGATATACCTAATGATAGTAATACTGCTATTTCTTTCTTTCTGGCATTCATCCATAAGAATAATAATAATGAAACTACAACTCCTGCAAATATTAATGAGCCAACAAATAATTTATTTGAAATTGAGTAGATACCTGATATAGATTGTTGTAATGCAGGGTAATTTGATGAACTTTTAATCAAATTATATGCTCTCCAATTTATATCTAATTTCCCAAGATCTTTTATTACACTATCAAGATTCTTATCACCTTTTACAAAGAATGTTGCATCTTGGTATACAGCTGTATCTTCTGTATTACCATAAACTTTAGCAGCTGTATGAACATCAGTGATTAATGTATTTTCGTATAGTTCTTGTGCTGCACTTACTCCACCGCTATTATGCCCATCGAATAGACCTTTAATTTCTACTTCTACTGTTTCGTCTGCACCTTTCTCATTATCAGCATCAAATAAATTAGATTTTATTTTTATCTTATCTCCAACTTTAAGATTATTTTTTTCAGCCAAATCTTTATGCATTAAGATTTTATTTTTATCTTCATTTTCTAAATGCTTTCCTTCTACTAATTTATATGCTTCTGATACAAATTTTGTTTCTTTTGATGAGTCGTTAACTCCGGTTAACATTACTGTTCTTTTAAAATTCTTCGCTCTTTTAGGCGATTGATTCGCAAGAGTCTCTTTAGTTTCAATAATATCATAATCAACTAAATCTGCAACACTGTTTATTCTTTTTACATAAGAGTCTATACTATCTGTTTGAGATATCTTTTTAATATCTTCACCTTTTACATTTCCTCCACCTCTAGGTGTTCCTGGATTTACTTGTCTATTTATCTCCATAGAAAAACTATTTGTTATATTAGCAAATGTTTCTTTTGAAGCTCTGTCCGTAGCATCTTTAATAGATAAACTTATAAGACTTAAAGTTGACATAGCCAAAATAACTAACATAATAATTATTGATTTTAAGCTTTTTCTAGTTACATAAGCAAATGCATTTTTTATCATTATTCAACCTCCAAATTCATTTTATTTACTTTTTTCAACTTTTTACCACTTAGTTCTAAAATGATATCTGCAGAATCTGCTACTTCCTTACTATGTGTTACAACTATTACACATTTATCTCTATCTTTAGCTAATGTCTTTAATATATTAATTATTTCTCCGGCAGTAACACTATCCAGATTACCAGTAGGCTCATCAGTAAACTGTACCCCTATCCCCTTATGCCTTGAAAATAGGGGCTTTAACGGTATGTACATTTGTGTACTGTGTACATTTTTCCTTATACGCTAAAAGCAAGCAGGGTCTTTCTTTCCAGAAGTCCCCACTTGCTTTTTTATAATTCTGTTTTTCTAATCATTTTTTGATATACTTCTCATCTGTAATTCCAGCCTTTTTGGCAATACATCGAATCACATCTTGATTAAAATTCATGTATTTCAAATAAAAGTAAAATAGAAACCAAACGACAACTGAACATATAATTATTATTTTGACACACATATAACCTCTCTTTATTCCTCTAAATTTGGCAACAATGATGCAATTGGCCAACTATAAAATTCTTCTTTTTCTATTGCAGACAATTGCTGTATATGTATATCAAATTCATCAAACTGTTTTAACAAAATACATGCGCAACACCTCTCAAATATATTCTCAGAATATTTAATCTGTGCCAATATCTTCCTTTCTTCAAGCTCTAATTCTCTTTTCCGAGCAATAATTTGGAATCTATTTATTGTAAGAATAGTCGAATTCATGGAATATTTCCCTAAGATATCTATTAATTTTTCAGCCAATGACAATATATTTCTATCTCTTTCCTTATCATAAGCCTTTAAAAAATCCAATATTAATCCCAAAAGTTGATCTATTTCTTCTTCACTGATCTTGTTCATTGCTTCCAATAAATCATTTTCATCAAATATCATCTGATATATATCTTCATCTCGTAACGCAAACCATCTGCTAATTTTCTGTGTTTTTCCATCTGGTATATCTTCAAAAATAGCTATCCGTTTACCATCCTTCAAATAATTACGAATTATATATCCATCTTCTTGAATCTTTTCATATTCTAACAACAATTTCCTACGTCCGATTATTTGTTTATAAAGACCACAATTTTCATCTGTTTGGAACGGTAACGATAAAACTCGCATTTCCACTAATCCCTTTTTCAGAAAAAATATTGTGGGTTCTGCATCTAAAATTTCTTTCGTTTTAAATAAACTTCTTTTAATATTTAATTCTTCAAGCATTTCTCCTAATTGAACAATCCGTTTATGATAGGCAAGAAATCTTTCTGTAAAAGCTGTTTGTATTTCCCCTAAGAAATTTTTTCCTAGACTTATATTTTCAATCGATACTTCCTCTGCATCAGAAACAGCTATTATAATTTTCGATGCTTGAAAAACTGTTTCAAAATTATAGTTAGTCGCCTCAACGCAACGAATAGTTGTTTTTTGACTTTTTTCTGTTAAAACAAATTCAATGATTTCACTAATCCTTGTAGTCGTTTGATTTAATGCATAAATATGTCGAATAGGATATCTTTGTTCTATTTTATCATCGATTTTTATTAACCAATCACTTTCAGTCGCAGTAACTAAATCTGTCAGTAAAACTGGTATCTCTATCCCATCCTTCTTGGTATACACATACTTAAAAGGACTTTTAGCAATTGCGATTGCAGGATTCATATACGGAGTTGGTAATGTTGATATAGTAAAATTAGATATAGTATCATAATCGGGAATTGATTTTCCCACTCCTACCATTGCCTGTTTAGGTCTATTTTCTTTAAAAAGAACACAAAGTTCCTCTAATTCTCGGACAGTTTTTACATGGTTTAAATGTACTGTAATGCTCCCTTGTTCTTCTTTTCCTTTCATTATATGGACAATATCTACCGGAAGTAAGATTTTTGCATACATTTTATCACTATATTCCGTTTTTGAAATTGCATCAACAAAAAATATTACCCCGCCATTTTTCAAATAATTTTTCAAATCATTTATATCCACTGGATAGCTTATACTATCTGAATCTGGAAGAGTATTATACTCTTTTCCCTTTACTTGAATGGGAATAAGAAATTCATTTCCTGTCGAAGCCGGCTTTTTAGTTTTGTAATATATGATATTTCCATCCCATGAAACCGTTTTGTCATTCATATGAATATCTGACTCATCCAAATATTCAGATCTAGCACACATTCTTTGTAGTGTTGTTATAGAAAATGTTTCTTGACTACTCATTTATCTGAATCTCCATGTAGTTGTTCATTTCTGAAATTTTATTGTTTTCTATTCCATTATACTATATAGCACACTACGTTTCTAGATATTTTATCCCCACAACCACCAGCAGGCACGTTTCCCACGTCCCTGCCAGCCGCTGATTGTTTTCTTTTTCATTAAAAATTCTTGATCAAATTCAAATCTCTTTTATTCAATGCTTTCCGCATTGCTTCATTTTCTTTCCGTAATGTCTCGTTCTCTCTTTTTAATTTTGCCACCTGCTGTTCTAATTGCAGGATACGGTTGTCCATTGCCATATCTAAAATCTTTCTTCTTTTATCTACCATACCTGCTTGTACCTGCAAGGCATGATCTACTGCTTTTCGTACTTCCGGATTCTTGTAGAAAAATCCTCTGGACAACCCGGTCTTTTGTATCAACTTGGGGACTGTCACTTTATCCTCTTCTTCAATCATCTCCTGAATTGTCAGCTTTGCCCGCTGGATTTTCTCCACGCTCTGTTTATGGTTTACTTCCAGCATCTTGTCATATTTGCTCATATTCTTTCCCCCATCCGGCCAGATTCGCCCGAATCATCCGGCTCATCTCTGCCCTGATTTCTCTTGTTTCATCTGCGATGATCTGGAGACTCATCTTCCTGTAAAATTTCACATTCTTTACAGATGTATGCCCCAGTAGTTTTGCGATGGTCCAGTCATCCAGATGCAGTTCTGTTAAGCGGATACCATATACATGGCGGAACATATGCGTTCCAAATCCAAACAATTCTCCATGATCGTCCCGCAAATCTTTTTTCTGAATCAGATCCATCACCTTGTTTTGAACGGTATTGTACTGCATCGGTCTCTTGCTATTTTTTTCATCCACAAAAATGTAAACCGTATCTCCATACCTTTTCTTGCTATACTCTATTGCTTTTTCAATCAGCAGTTCCAGTTCTGCACTGATAGGCTTCACAAAGGTAGTTGTTTTCATCTGCCGGATCTGGATCATAGGATGTCCGTCCTGCCGATACAGGCAGTCTGTCTGCAGGGTAAGGGTATCGGATATCCTTGTTCCTAACATCTGGTGGATGACCATAAGCCGCTCCATCTGCTCATCCAGCTCCGCAAGCGCTGCATTAAAACGAATCAGCTCACTATCTGAATAAGATTTCAATTTCGGCTGCACCTGTCTGGGCAAGTCACTGGCTAGGAATAAAATTTCTAAGTGTGGATACCCATATAATTTTCCGATGGTTTCCAGCAGTCCCCGGAGGTTCGTCAGATCTGCCCGGTAATTATTTACGCCCTCCGCTTCCGTTGCAAGGTACGTCAGATATTCTTCCAGCAACTCCCGATTCAGTTCTTCTGCCGAATGGATATCGGGATATGTTTCTTTCAGATATTTGGATAGTCTCCGGATGGCTGTCAGTTCTTTGATAATTGTTGCAATCGCTTCATGATGTAAATGTTCATAAACTGCCTTTTTTGTTTCTTCCCGTAAGTCATCCTGGATAATCGCTGTAAAATTCAAAGTCTGCACATTTTTAATCGGATTCTTTTTATAGGCAATGTCCAGATTCTCTAATGTCCAGATATCTTTCTCAATCTCATCCCGTTCCTCTTTGGCTTCTGTAAATCGATATGCCTTCCGCACATACGTGATGACGCTCGATGGCACTGTCTTTTCTTTCCCATATACGCTGATTCCCTGCATGGTCAGTTTCTGCCCATGTTCCAGAAGCCAGCTTCGGATTTTTAGCAGCCATTGTTCCCACTCCAGTTCCTGCAGGCTCTCTGCCCGGATGTGCTTATCCTTTACCATTCTGCAAAATCTCTGATAGATCACTCGTTCCTGTATCATCGTTGCCAATGCACATTGTCGGCTTCGTTCCTCAATAAAGGAACGGAATTCTTTTTGAAGTCCCTTTGTTGGAAGCAGCCCGAAATCAAAGCAATGGGATTCCTTTACCTTCTTTTTCTGTTTTTCATCTGCTCTTGCATAGCAGTCCAAATCGATTAGATATAGTTTTTTATCCATGGAACTCTCCTTTCATCAGTTCCGCCGCAAAGCTGTGGGTTTCTTCCTGGAAGTATGCTTCACTGGCTTTTTCCAGTTTCTTCGGCATATAGTCCACATACTGTCTGGTCATTTCTTCGTATTCATGCCCCAGGTAATCCCGCACTGCCTGGAGGGAAATACCGTTATCATAATAAAGCGTAGCCAGGTTATGACGGTAATCATGGGATCTGAAAATGTACTCCCCGTCTGCAATCTTATTTTTCTCACAGTATTTCAACATTTGATACCGTAATGTAGCATACTGGAATGCTCCACCTTTTTTGCTTTTAAACAGATATTCTTCTGGTCCAATCTGATATTTCTTTTTGTACACCTGTACCAGCTTGTACAATGCTTCCGGAATGGGAACCCGCTTATACGTTTTCATTTTCACCTGATATACTTTTAGCCAGTAATCTCCATTCTTTTCTTCATAATCACCACCTGTCAGGGTACACACTTCGCTTCCCCGAATTCCCGTACACCATAAGTGCAGGAACATCAACCGCAGATGTTCCGGAAACTCTGCCAGCTTCGATAAAATTTCCGTATAGATTCTTTCTGGTACGCTGCGGTCATTGTGGCCATGCATTTCTTTCTGCAAATAATACTCATGCCGGAAGGGAATCTTCTTCAGATATCCTTTTACTACAAGAAAGTTGTAAAACTGCAAAATCATAAAGATTCTTCCATTTGCTGTCTTTTCACGGGTATCCTGTCTCTGAATGGATTCCAGATATCTCTGAATCTTCTCTGCTTCCACTTCATAGATTGGCTTTTCTTCTCCATTGAAATGTACCAGGAATGTACGAAGTTCCAGCAGCTTGATTCGGATGGTACTGATAGATAAATCTGTGATTCCAAACAGGTACCGCAGATATTTTTGCAAAATCTTTTGATTTTCTAGGTTGTTCACCTCTTTAAAGGATACCCATTCCACGGGCTTGCTTGGATTCATTCGTTCTCTGGAAAAATGGAAACGTTCCAAAAACCACACATTCGCATTCCAATGAATTTCCGGTGCCTGTAAAAATAGGATTTTTCTGCTCATCCGCAGGATACCAAACACAGCACTTTTCTTTTCCCCTCTAAAATGTTCTGAGAGTTCCTGCTCAAATTGCTGTTCTTTGGCCAGTGTCATGGTCTCAATATCAGCCACTTGATGTTTCATACAAAATTGATAGAGCCTTTGCAGTGCCAGCAGTTTCTCTTTTCTATAACGGCCTTTGTAGGTATGGATCACCTCTTTTAATACTGTAAAAATCTGCATCTTCAAACTTTTTGGACACTCCAGTGTAAAATCCCACAGCAGTTCCTTTCCATCTTTGCTGGTCAGAAAAGATTCTGCTATCTCAATCTCCGGATAATAGGTTAGGCAGATCCACTGATCACGATACTCGGTGGTATAGTTTCTTCGCCCTGCCAGTGTCTGCATCTCTTCTTTCATCTGATGAAGGAAGATTCTGTCAAATCCCCGCAGGCAGGTAATCGGTGCATGAACGGTTTCGTTCCTTTCCAGATATTCTTCGTATCGGATCCTTAGGGCTACGTCCATTTCCGAAATGTCGGTAATCCCCTCTTCTATCAGGAATTTCTTTACCCTGTTTCGTATTTTCCCATTTACCTCTGTGCAGGTATCCACCTGTTCACAGATTTTTTGTTCCAGTGCTTCCCGCTCTTCCTGCTGTTCATAAATATGTAATTGATAAGCGGGCATGTTCTTCACCTCCTACAGGAGTTTCTCCACATCATAAAGGGCAGAATGCTTTGCATAATATTGGTCGCTGGCTTCCATAAGCTGGTCATCTACAAGGTTCAGATATTTGATGGTCGTATCGATGTGCTTATGTCCATATGCCTCACTGATCATTTCCAGTGGCCATCCGGCATCCCGCCTCATATTTCCGAAGTATCTCCGTAGCATATGAGGTGTCGTATGGATGCCTGTCTTTTTCTCCATCCGCTCCAGCATCCGGTAAACTGCGTCCACCTGAAGTGCCTTTCCTTTTGTCTCTCCTTCGATGTTTACAAACAGCATCGGCTGGTGTTGCAGAAATTCCCGGTACTTGGACAAATAAAACAGTAAAAACTGGAAAGTGGCATCACTGACTTTGGATCTTCGGTACGCCGCATTCTTCGCCCTTGCCTTGTTCTCATTGTCATCCCGGAAGAATACCCGGATGGTGTGTCTTTCATAATCAATATCTCTGGTATAATCTACCCCTAAAATCTCGCCGATCCGGTATCCGGTCTCTGCCAGCAGCATGATCAGAAGCTGGTCCCTGCAGTTGGTACACTGCTTCAAAAGTTCCAAAATCTCCTGATGCTCTGCCGGACGGACGTTTCGTTCTTCCTCTTTCAGATAGCCATTGAATGACCGGAACCGCAGCTTCCGTTTTACACCGATGGAATCATGGGTGGTAAAACTGTCATAATATAACACTTTCAGCCTTTCCATATCTGATTCCAGCTCTAAAAAACAGAAAAACCTGAACACGTCTTTTAAGTACGCATTGCAGGTTTTATTGCTTGGCAGTTTCTCTTTCTTTTCATGCAAATGGTTTCCGGCTTTCAGCCAGTGGAGAAATCCCACATAATGTTCATACTGTTCCTGGAATTCCAGTTCCGCCACCTGGGACAGTTCCATCTTTTTCTCATCCAGATATTCCAGATAGAACCGGATGGATTTTGCCCTGCGGCCAACGGTATTCGGGGAACGGTTTGCTCGGATCAAATGCGTCAGATACTTGGACGGGAACAGCACCATCTGCCAGCTCTGATGATCCCGGATTAAAAAATATTCCTGTTTTCCTTCCCAGATATGTTCCACTGCATATCGTGCCATTTTGCTCACCGTCCTTTCCTCTAACGCTATACACATTATACCCACTTCATGTTCAAATAGCTATTCATCAATACCAACAATCCCTCCAAAACCGCCCCAAAAACTGTACTAAACTTTTCCCCTAAAAGCGTCTGGAAAATAAGCACAAGCAACAAGGCTGGAAAGAGAATTTTGCCTATTACAAATAATACTCTACACCTTTCCGGCTGCGGATGAAATCCTGTACCTCTTTCAACTCTTCCGCTATCCGGCAGGACGGAAGCGCACACATCACATCTTCGTGATACTTGCCGCCTTTTACCGCCCGAATATCTAAAATAGACACCACACAAGTATCAGTTTCTGTCCGAATGGCTCTCCCAAATCCCTGGCGCAGTTTCTTCTGCATATCCGGCACAATGATAGATTGGATATAGGATTCCAAAGAGTCATACGTCTCCTTCTCTGCTTCACTGATCGGATCTGGTACTGCAAAAGGCAGTTTCACAATAATTAGAGAGGATACCATATCTCCCGGAAAGTCCACCCCTTCCCAACAAGAACCGGCTGCAAACAACACCCCATTTTCCATGGTCTTAAACCGTAAAATTTCTTCCTGGGAGTGTCTCCATACTTCCACCATGGGGAACGGCAAGCTGTCTCTTAAAAGCTGGTACACACTTCCCATCAGTGTATAAGAAGTAAACAGTACCAGCGTATGCCCATAAGTGGAACAGATCAGGGAATGGATATGATTTGCCACCATCACCGCCTCTTCCCGGCTTCCTCTCCTGCAATGATCCAACGTCTTTGGCAGGTATAGCAGACAATTCTTTTCGTAGGAAAAAGGGGACTCTGCCACATATTCCTGCACTCCTGCCCTTCCTTCCAGCCCGGTGATCTGCCGGGTGCGCAAAAAGCCTGCGCCTGCCTTTAGCGTTCCGCTGGTTAAGATGGCAGACACACCTTCTTCCCGATTCCATAACATCTTCCGAAGTAATTCTGGGATTTCCCGGCTGGCTGCACACAAAATGGGAAGCTGTTCTGTATCCAGACGCAGATAGCGGACATAATTCCCATCGCTGCTGCAAAAACACTCCAGCACATCCTTTGCTTCTTCCAGCCGGTTCCGTATCCACTTTGGAACACTTCGCTCCAGCTTTTCTAAAAGAAATTCCAGCATCTCTACGCCTTCCCACAGAGAAACCACACTATTTGTTGTATTACGGAACGTTTCCCGGATTCCTTTTCCAATTCGGTGTTCTGCACCAACAACATGCAATGCGTCATGCATGACTGTCCGCAGGATTTTTGCCTCTTCTTTCTGATGCTCCCGTTCCAGATAATATGCTATTTCCCGGATATCATCCATACACAGGTTTTTTCCAAACATCTGCCTTGCCGCTTCCGGTAACTTATGAGCTTCATCTACAATCAACGTCCGATAATCAGACAATAAAGGCTTGTATCCTTCTGCTCTGTGATATGCATCTGCCAGTAAATAATTATGATTACAGATTTGAATGAACACATCCTGTTTCCTGGATTCTTCCAGATATCTCTGATAGCGGCACATCTGCCTGCCCGGACATTCTCTTGGACAGAATTTCGGCACACAGACCAGCCTTCTGTCAAACCCGCTCAGATTCTTTACGCTATCCATATCGTAATGCTTTCGCAAGGACAGTAATGCTGCTTTTTGAACAGCATTCTTCTGTTTATGGCGGATTGCTTCGATTCGTTGTTCCAGCCTATTGTCACAGACAAAGTGTTCTTTCCCTTTTCGCACCACTGCCCGAAGCGGGGACTGAATGATTCCTTGCTCCAGCAGCACCCTGGACAAAAAGGGAATATATTCTGTTAAAATGGCTTTCTGCAATGCAATGCTGGAGGTGGACACCACCACCGGGCGCTGTTCCAATGGATTTCCTCGCCCTGTCAGCATGGAATACTTCCGCAATAATACACAGGCTACCAGATAGGCATAGGTCTTCCCAATTCCTACCCCTGCATCACACAAGGCAATCTGTTCTCCCAGCAGAGTATCCAGCATTTCATGGCATAGACGGATCTGCTCTTCCCTGACTGCCAGTCCCTGTTCCGGAAATAGCACCCGGAAGATCTTCTCCACTTCCTGATGCGCTCTTTTTTGATATTCAACTTTATAAAACATAGTACTTCTTTCCGCATGGCGTTAATACCACAAGAATACGGCTGT
>ENA-OPMG01000490-OPMG01000490.1-human-gut-metagenome-genome-assembly--contig:-NODE-490-length-28230-cov-5.461260_pt1 | contig 28230 bp, 22 predicted proteins | sample MGYA00241522_ERZ501741 | MGnify/ENA primary metagenome ERZ501741 (study PRJEB25962, sample SAMEA2042616) | human gut metagenome | biome: human gut; feature: human-associated habitat; material: faeces...
TCGCATCTTCCGTCAAAGACATGCAGATACAGCGCGGCGCAGGAACCTCCACCAATGGTGCAGGAGCGTTCGGAGCCAGCATCAACATGCAGACGGGAGACTTCTCCCTGAAGCCGTATGCCGAGCTGAACGGTTCGTACGGCTCGTTCAACACACACAAGGAGACGGTGAAAGTGGGTACAGGACTCATCAACGACCATTGGTCTTTCGATGCCCGCCTGTCCAACATCAGTTCGGACGGATACATTGACCGCGCATCGGTAGGACTGAACTCTTACTACCTGCAAGGCGGATATTACAATGACAACACTTCGGTCAAGCTGATAACTTTCGGCGGCAAAGAACGCACCTACCATGCCTGGAACTATGCCAGCAAAGAAGAAATGAAGGAGTACGGTCGCCGTTACAACTCCTGCGGATATATGTACACCGACGACAACGGCATAGCCCACTACTACGAAGACCAAACAGACAACTACGTGCAGAAGAACTACCAACTGCTCTTTAACCATAACTTCACCTCTGCCTGGAACGTGAATGCAGGTCTGCACTATACCAAAGGAGATGGCTACTATCAGGAGTACAAGGACAACCGCAAGCTGGTGGAATACGGTCTGCTGCCGTATGAGCATGACGGTGAGACTGTAAAGAAGAGCGACCTTATCCGCAAAAAAGCAATGGACAATTGGTTTGGCGGCGGTATCTTCTCTGTGAATTATAAAGGCAGCCGCCTGCACGCATCCCTGGGCGGAGGATTGAACCGTTACGACGGCGACCACTTCGGGCGTGTCATGTGGGCGAAACAATCGAACAACCTTCCCGAACCGGACTACGAATATTACCGTAACACGGGTGACAAGCTGGATTACAATATGTACGCCAAAGCCAATTACCAGTTCCATCCCAACCTGAACGGTTATCTGGACATGCAGTACCGGGGCATCCACTACACGATCAAAGGCAGCGACGACAAAGCCGGCGACCACGTGAATGTCGACAAGCACTGGAACTTCTTCAACCCCAAGGCGGGCATTAACTTCCAGAAGGACGGCCACAACGCGTTCGTCTCGTTCTCGGTAGCCAACCGCGAACCGAACCGGGACAACTTCACCGAGGCCGGCCGGGACGAACGCCCGCAGCACGAGACGCTCTACGACTATGAAGCGGGTTACGGTTTCGGAAACTCCCGTTTCCATGTCGGCGCCAATCTTTACTTCATGGATTACAGCAACCAGCTGATCCTGACCGGCAAGATCAGCGAAATCGGCGAAGCCCTCACTTCCAATATCAAAGACAGCTACCGGATGGGAATAGAACTCACGGGAGGCGTGGAAATCGCCCGCTGGCTGGACTGGAGCGGAAACCTGACACTCAGCCGGAACAAGATCAAGAACTTCACCGAAAGCATCGAGGTTTACGATGCCGACTGGAACTTCCTACGCGAGGACCACAACGACTTAGGGACGACCGACATCGCCTTTTCGCCAGACATCATCGCCAACAGCATGTTCAATTTCAGCTGGAAACAATTCAGCGCAAGTTTCAACTCCCAGTTTGTCGGCCGCCAGTATATCGACAACACCTCTTGCAAAGACCGTTCCATCGATCCCTATTTCGTCAGCGACCTGCGTGTCGGCTACGTTTTCAAACCGAAGTTTATGAAGGAGATCGCCCTCGATGTCACGATCAACAATTTGTTCAACGAGCAATACGAAACCAATGCATGGGTATACTCGGCAATGGTCGACGGCGAACGTTACAAAGAAGACGGCTATTTCACCCAGGCGGGAACAAACGCAATGGCACGGGTAACATTCAAATTCTAAATGATGGAACAATTACTGGAATATTTCGGAGTACTGACCGGTCTGCTTTATCTCTTTCTGGAGATAAGGCAGCATCGTGCCATGTGGGTTGTCGGCTTCCTGACTTCCCTTGTCTATGTTTTTGTCTTTTTCTTTTCAAAGATATATGCGGATATGGGATTGAACATCTATTATGTAGCCATCAGCATATACGGTTTCTGGCAATGGACACGCAGCAAGGGCAGGCAAGAACAAACAGCAGAAGACATAGAGACAGCTCCTCAGGAGGTAATCCTCTACCGCAATATGACACTCCGTCTTTTTGCCGGGATCAGCTTTTCCATCGTTGCCCTGTTTGCGTTACTCTATTATGTCCTGCATTATTTCACCGATTCGCCGATACAGGCGATGCTTTTACCACCGCCGTCGGAATCGTCGCCACCTGGATGCTGGCACGCCGGATCGTCGAGCACTGGATCTTCTGGATCGTCGTCAACTGCGTGTCCGTCTATCTTTATTACCTGCGTGGGCTCTATCCCACAATGTTTCTCTATATTTGCTACGCCATACTGGCGGCAGCCGGATTATACACTTGGAAAAAGAAAGGAATAAGAACAAATGATAGCACCTTATAATTGCGTAGTCGTAGCAAACGGCCGTTTTCCGCAAACAGCTTTACCGCTTCATCTTCTGCATCAAGCCTCCGTCGTCATCGCTTGTGACGGAGCCGTCGAGGCGTTGGATAAAGCAGGCATCACTCCGACAGCGATTGTCGGAGACCTCGACAGTATCCCATCCCGTTTTCGTGAACAGTATGCCGACCGCATCCATATCGTAGAGGACCAGGAAATAAACGACCTGACGAAATCCGTCCGCTTCGCCCACCGGTCCGGGCAGCAGGAAGTTCTGATATTAGGAGCTACCGGGCTGCGCGAAGACCATACGTTAGGCAATATCTCGTTGCTGATGGACTACGCCCCGCTGTTCCAACGGATAGAGATGCTTTCAGACTATGGGATCTTCACTCCTATCCTGCAAACGGCAACACTGGATAGCAAACCCGGAACCCAAGTGTCCCTTTTCTCGCTCGCCCCTTCCGGCACGATTTCCACCACCGGGCTGCGCTGGCCCATCCGCAACCGCCGGCTGACAGCCTGGTGGCAAGGCACGTTAAACGAGGCAACCGGTAACAACTTCACCGTCACCCTCTCAGCGGATGCCCGGATCATAGTTTACCGCACCCTCCAAATAATGTAGTTCAATTTTAGCAGATGTAAATCATCATTTGTATGTTTCAAATATTCTTATAATAAAAAGTCCCGAAGGGGATCTTTCGATCAGCCTTCGGGACAAAATACACCCTCAATTTTACAACTTAGTATTTATTCAAGCCTCACGGCTGTTTAATAAAAATGCTATTCAACAACCTGTCACGCAGGCAGCTTATTCAATTGAGAAGCTTTCCATTCGGGAAAACCATCAATATCGTCATACATGTGGAACTGCAACTTGTCATCCGCCACCCTCTTCAACTCCATTTTAGGAGCCAGTGGCAAACACATGTCATCCACTGCAAACAGTGCTTTCAACAAAACCACATCGTACCCCTCGCGGATTACTTCTTTCTGTAGTATCACCGGCACATTCAACTTGGCCAGATAATAAGCAGAACGTTCATACGCGCACCATGAATCGCCTTCGAGATATAAGTAGACACCATGCAGGTTGTCTATCTCGTTCATCAGAACCTTTTCGACATCCGCTATACGTTCCATAATCTTAATAATTTAAATTCTCAATCTCCTATATGCAAACTCCATATTACAAAGATATGGGTTAATGCCGCAAAGGTTGCACTGTAAAAGTCTCAATCTTACTACTCAAAGCTATCAAAGAGCTGATTATCGGCCTCTTTCTTACGCAACTCGTCCAAATTGGCCGCTGCTTCCTTCACACCGGCAGCTTTTGCCTGTTCCAGCAGTTTTCCTGCCTCATCCAAATTCCCATCCAGCAGGTTCAGGACACCACGCGCATGGATGGCTTCGGGGCTATTGCCGGCCTTAGCCAGATAAGTACGGGCCGCATCCAGATCATTCTTCGACAATGCGATATTGGCGGCGTTCAGATTGGCGACAGGATCGTCGCTGTACATGCGGACCGCAATCTCGAACACTTCATTATATTCCTTGCTTCCGATCTCGTAGCTGTTGGCCACCGCGAACATTTCGCTCAAACTCAACTGCTGCGGACGCGTCTTGATAATCTCGCGTCCTTCTTCGACCGTAAAGAAACGCACCTGATAAGCGACACGGTAATCGGAACGGCGCAACGAAGGATAGATATTCTTCAATACATAACGGTAAGGAGCCCCTCCGTCCAAAGCAGCCAGCCTGGCGTCTTTCTTGTCCGGCTCGTCATTGCTGTTGATGATAGCCAGCACAGCCTCACGCGAAGGAACGCTCCGGTCAGCTTCGACTTTCGCTTTCAAACCTTCCCAATCTTCTGAACCGTTATCTAACGTAAACAGTTCCGGTTTGAAGTCGTGTTTCTTCCGTATATATTCGGCAAGCGCTTTCACACGATTGCCAGCCAGGACCGTATTGGACTTGTAGCTGCCTTCGGGCGACGCAAAACCTTTCAGGATAATGCCTTCGAGCGTGATGTTCTTATCGTTTACGACCGTACTGACCGTATTGTCGATCTTCGCCAGTTCCACCACATTGTTACGGAAATCCGGCAGGATCGCATATTTTCCCACCTGGAAGTCCAGATAAGCAGTCCCCACCTCGGCACGATGTTTTACCGTTTCCGCTTCCGGAGAGATATAAGCCAAGGTAGGCTGCACCTCATACCGCTTGTCGGGACGGGTCAGGACCTTGTCGGCCACCACGAGCGGAGTACCCTGTTCCTCTTTTCCACAACCGCACATGTTCGGGATCAGCACGAAGCGAGCGTCTTTCATCCACGGCTCAAACGGGATTACCGTCTTATAGTTGATGACGCTTTCGCTCTTTCCGGCCTGCACGACCGAAAAGCGGGATTCATCCTGCAAGTTGTTCAAAGCGATCTCGCGGTCATACACTTTCTGACTGATCCGTCCGTTCAGCAGGATGGAAGGCAGCCCTTCCTTCTGCGAAGCCGATTCCAAGACCGGTGTCAGGGAGAGGTTCTCGCGAGATTTGATCCGGCTACCGTCGACCGTGATCACGGCGTCGATCACCAATTCGTTTCCTTTTTGTTTCAATTCGTTACAAACCACTTTTACCGGGGCCTGAGCCAGGATAGCCGGCGAAACGACAGCCAGCAAAGCTGCTGCCATATATATTTTCATTGTTTTCTTCATCGCTCCGATTATTTAATAAAGTAAATAATAGAAAGAGCAGCCTTCGTCACTCCGAAATAGTCTTTCGTTTCGCTCTTCTGAACCGTACCGCACGATGCGCACGGATATTTATCATAGTCCAGATGCGCCCATCCGACACCGATCACAGCCTCCATGCTCCAACGGTTGCTCAGCAGCCATTGGTAACCATAGGACAAGCCGGCTCCGTAGAGGTTGCCCTGATAACGATAATTCTCCATATTTTTACTCAGGAATTTGATCCCGCCGACATTATAATCGGCATAATGGGCATGCACTCCGAGAAAATGGCCGTTAAACTTCTCACATAACCAATAACGCGCTTCCGGCTGAACCATCCAATGTTTCCAACGCATGTCGTCGCCAAACTTCCATCCGTTGTAGTTACCGGACAAGTCCAGTGTCCACTTCTTGCTCAATCCCATTTCAACACCGAGGTTGATCGTTGCAGTCGCGTCGTACAGCAAGTTTGACTTTACCGCAAACTTCTGCCCATAGACATTCGTCATGCCGGCTAGAAGCAAAAAGAGGAAAAGTACTTTTTTCATACACTTCATTTTTAATTATCTTTCGTTTTTCTATCCCATGTTAAACAGCAAAGGGGATAATACAGTTTATCCCGACACAAAAATAGAATAAGTCTTTACCACGCGCGGTAGGTGCTCGTTTCAAGTTTCACGGGCAAAGCTACCAAGAACGGACCGCGTGATATAAATACCGACGAAAAAAGGACAAGACGATAGAAATACCGATTAACACACGGAAATATTATCATATCGATTCATTTCTCCGACTCCCTCTCGAAACGCGCCCATTTGAGTTTTTTATTGACGACCTCCGAAGTGCGGACATGCATGCCCTTTACGAAAATGGATTCGGCTCGGATTTCGTTGATACGGTCTGCACGACGGTATTTGGCGGAGATACCGAAAGTGCAAAAATCGTTCAGGCAGACATCGTAACCATCTTTCAACCGATCTATGATATAGTCTTCCATCAGCATCCACGAACGTGCCAGTTCCGAACGGAGGGAAGACGAACCGTGCGATATTTCTTCAAACATCCGCTCTTTGTTTATTGTGCCACGGCTGACTACTTTGGGATAAAAACCCGTTACTTTCTCGCTGTCCTCATTCAGGTTATCATAAATGGGGACAAATCTGTATTGTATACTCATACTATATTATTTTTATAAATGATTATCATGCTACACATCGACACCTTTCAACCCAACCACCTGATTATTTATCTATTATCAGGTGTCGATGTTGGTGTCGATGTTGGTGTCGATACAGATGTCGATGTACTCACCCGACCGGCACATCGGCACCCGGTTCTTCTGTTTCCGGTATGACATAATAGTATTTCCGGTCTTTTTTCATCTTCTTCCGTACATTATATTTTTGCATTAATTGTCCGAACAACCTCAGCTTTGTTTCCGTAAGGTCTATTTTGCTCTGTTTGCTGATTGTCATCAATATTTCGGGTGCTGACAACGGCTCACAAACCTCCTCTTCCTCCGGAATACGGAAATAATGGAGGAACAACTCTTCCAGCAAAGGCCGCTTTTCGAACATCCGGTTATTCCGGTTCAAAAGCACCTCCTCTTCCGGGGTAAACCAATAGCGTTCACCTTCCCTCAAGGCACTGACCGCCTGGGCGTAGAGTTGAGGATAATCGATGGGTTCTATCCGGATCATCCCCTTCACCTCCCCCCCGATAACACGGCGGCTGCCGGTGGTATCGGTCAGCAAAGAGAACGTATTGGAGGTTGCGATAAACGAAGCGAACCGCCTCATCTCCTCCATGCTCTCGCCATAAGGCTTGCGCAACGTCACTTTCGCCTTCTGAAGCAGGTTTTTCAAATAAGGCTGACGGGAAGCGGGTATCGAGTCGAACTCATCCAGGTTGATCAGCGCGAAACGGTTCAACGCCATCTCCGCATCCTTCCGGCTTCCCAAGTCGATCCCATCGACATAGTAAGGTCGCAGTTCGGGCGGCAGAAGACTCTGGCAAAAAGAACTCTTGCGGCAACCCTGCGGCCCGACCAACAGGGGTGACGTGCTATTGGCATGTTCCCTGTCCATCTGCAACCAGTGTGCCACCATACTGAGGAACCAAATATAAAAGAAATCCCTCCACTCCTTGTTTTCGCATGGCACACAATCGGCAAGGGCACGGATGCGGTCCTGCCCGTCCCAATGCGGCAGATCGAAAAGGAACTCCTCGATCGGCCAGTAATGGGAAACACGCCGGGAGTCCACGTAACGCTGCACGTCATATTCGATTGCCGATATCCCTTCCAACTGCGCCTCGAAACAGATGCTTTTAACCGCCTCGGCCGTCACCGGGCGATAGTCCGTAAACAGCGAATGTCGTTCGCGATACTCCTTGCATCCCTTCATCCGGTTGAACCTCAACTCATAACGCCTTGTCATAAACTCTTCCATCTGCATCGCCACCAGCATCCGCCGGGGCATACAGGGCCGTACGCTGCAATGTTTTTTTTCCTGTAGACGTTCCCGAACGTCGCCCTCAACTCCATCTCCTGCTCCCTGCCGAACGGGTGTATCAGGGCAAAACGGACGGCATCTTCCTCCGGGATGGCGGATTGCCGGCATTTACGCGCCAGATGCACGATGAACTTTTTCCGTCCTTCATCGCCACCGTCTTCCGGCCCGACCTGCCGAAAGGTGTCGGTAAGGCTGGTTTCATAAAGGAGCGATATGCGTTTGTAGCGTTCATAGCCGGGCGCCATGCGCAACAGAGGGTCCGTCTCGGCATCGTGTGCCTCGCGTGTCGTCACAGGAGCAGGCATCTGCAAAGGTTGTTCCAGGCGGATCGGCAAGGCATCCGGATTATAATACAGGTCGGGATCATACGACACACGGCATCCTTGTTCCGGCGTCGGGCATCCTTCTTCTTTCCATTCGACGGGCAACTGGAGCTGTGCTTCGTAATAGCGTCCTGCACGAAGGCAGGCATGGGCGTGAAAAAGGCGCATATGCCTTTCCGTCTTCGGCAGCGAACCGTCCGACAAGGTAAAAGGAACCACGATTTTAACGCTCCGTCCGCTCGATCCTACAAACGAAGCGAGTGTCTGCGGAAATCCCGCCGCCCGGTCCCGTATGGCAGCCGCCTCCGCATAATCGATCAGGTTGCCGATACTGAGCAGCACCAATCCTGCATAAGTAGCCACACCGATCCTCTCATCATCCCGCTTCAGCGTAACGCCAAACAAAACTACAGGTATCTTTTCTGCTGCAAGGCTTTTTATCCCGGGAGTCAGATAAGGAATGTTCTGCCGCAAGGTGGTCACCGGCTTCCGGCTATTTTCCGTTTTCATGGCGTTCAGGACAATGCTTAGTTCAAGGTTACGGAAAGCCGCCAGGTCACCGCGAAGTTGCGTTATTTTCATATTAGCATTAGTTTTTAAATTTCCTGCAAGGTAAGGTTTATATTTCGGATATTCTATGTTTTTCAATTATTTTATGCACAAACTAATACAAAACATACCGGAAACTAACTCGAACCATACCATAAACTAATCCGGGACATACAGGAAAGTTGGGATAGGTAGTACTATGTATAAGGTATAGGTAGTACTATGAATTGCTAATAGGTAGTACTACCTATCGGTGTTATGTCGTACTATCTATAGAGAGTATGTAATATGCTATGAATTAGTTTATGGCATGGTTTGAGTTAGTTTGTGGAGAGATTCGGGATAGTTTGCGGGGAGATAGAGGTTTAAACTGCTGAAAAACGGGGGATACCGATATTGGCACACCTCCATCAAAATTCAAGGGCTATACCGAAACAGCCTTGTCTCCACACGCTTGGCGCGGGAACAAAGCTGTTTCGGCATAGCCCTTGAAAGACTAATAATCGCTTTGGTAATTAATTGAAGCCGAAATTGATCTCGCCTCCAGACTGAATATTTTCTATCACTATATTTAAAGAGCCTGTAGCCGGAACACTCTGTATCAATGCAGATGCTTCATACATATTGCCGACTTGAAAACCACCTTCGGGTTTCAGGGTTACGCTGCCGGAGGAATACGCTTTAGGCTCACCTTCAAGTACAGGCTCACCTGTAATCTCCTCATCTACTGCTGTCCAAGCATCTTGATTACAGAGCAATACGCCTGTAGCAGCATTTCCCCATCCACCTCCTCCAGCAAATGTCAAAACTTCACCATCCTCGACGTCACCCTTATTAATTTTCTCAACTAACGCAAGGTCTTTATCATTCACAAACATCGCATTATCTAATGTTCCCATTTGCGAAACCGAATACTCAGCCTTCTGAAGCTCACCTGACAAACTTATTGTCAAATCATCTTTGGTATATGTATAAAATTTAAACAAATAAGTTGTACTGATCTCATCTGCCAACGGATTAAACACACTACTACCAAGTTGTTGGTCAACTACTACAGATAAAGGGGCCAATTCACTTTTGATACGTATATTATCTACTGTCAGCTTTATGTTATCCAATAAATAACCACTATACGTAGTCTGCTTAGTAACCTTCAATGCGTTATCAACCCTAATAGCTTTTACTTTTGAGCCACCAGAAATTGTTACAGGATGTCCAAAATAAGTATAAAGATAGTTGTCATTGCCATCTTTTCGTTGCAAGTCGCTATTAATTACATCCTCGTTACGTATATGCGACCCTGTCAATTTATCAATTTCTGCATTAGTAAGTACTCCATTTGCATTAGGGAAACCCTCATACACATATTCTCCACCTTTCAATTGTCTCGGAATATCCACCCGCACTTTCAGTTCCACCCGTGCAGCCAACTGTGTTAACGGGATCTGGATTGGAGAAGCGACAGTCGTCAAGTTAAATGTTGCGGATTTGTTACCGACTTTCACCAACTGGTCAGCTTTCTCTGCAAATGCAGTTTGATATGAATCGCCACCTTCAATAATCTCCTTCAATGCATCCAGAGATTGACAAGATTTATAAGCTTCATTAGCCTCTGTCGTATTGGCTACGACCCAAAAGTCATAAGTACCATAATCCAAACCGGTTAAAGTGATTGTATATCCTTTTTTATACGTCTGGCTACCTCCATTTGGAGCGGGGGTATCTACATATTCATTCTCAGTTTCCGATAAAGCATCGCCAGAAAAATACTGAGACGTAATATATTTTTCATTTTCACCGAACACGAATATCCAGCAATCCTCTACATTCAATTCTTCCTCTGTCGCATACACATATCCTTTATCTTCCGCAGCAGCTTTTGTGATGACGGAAGAGGGAGATAGTTCGATGACGAGATCGCCTTTGCCGGAAACGCCCGGCTCGTCTATTATTTTTTCTTCAGTACATGCTGCAAAGATGAACAATGCAGATATAGCTGTCAGGAATATATTTTTCGTTTTCATAATTGTGTGTATTTTACCTGTCGATACTTTCATTTTTATACTCTCCTATTTAATCACAATACAATTTCCGGGATGGAATTATGAACCCAGTCTCTCGTATAGAATTCGATTGTGGAATCTCCCCAGTCCGGAGTGATCGTCCAACGCACTTTTATGTCGTAAAGGTAGCCGCCTTTGATACCGTTATGATCGACTTCCTTCGTTATACCAGCCGGATTGATCGGGTATGTTTTCTCAAATGTTCTGCCGTCAACTGTGAACTTCACATACAAGGCTGTATTCATTTCAGAATCTTGTCTATATTGGTTAGCATAGCCATAGGCTGTTCCCATGTCAGTCCATCTCGTTCCAATTCGGTTACTACGGTTCAAAAAAGCGCCATCTTTAACATTGACACTCGCATCCCCTTCAACAATCTTGCCATTTTGTTGCAAGTTCACGAATTTAGCTTCATCAAAAACAACAGTCGGATTCCCTTCAAAACCTTTAAGTGTCACATCAAACTGAGAGAAGTCAAGTCGTGCAGCCACATGGGATACCTTCACAAGAATGGTCGTAGGATTATTTTCCGCAACAGACGGAGATGAATAAGAATTAGTTATATCTTTTCCAAAAACAATGCGCGTAGAACCATATTTGATTAGTTGATCCGCAGAAAGACATCCGGATATTTGTTGATTCAAAGCACTTTGTGCATCTCCAATATTGATATTTTTCAAAAATTGATTACCATTTATAACAACATGGGCCTCCAATGTACGATTAGTTTTGTACTTCGTCACAAACTTCAGATCCTTCAAAGTGATAGAACCATCACTATTAGAACTTACCTGATTCCTATTTTGGGGGATTAAAATACCTATTACCTTTCCATCTTCCAATAAGAATACAGATACTTCAGATATCTTTTTTTCGTCATTGTTCTCATTACCTGTTGCAGGTCTGTCTTCACCGGGAACAACAGTTGTTGAAGCTTTTGTAGCCATTTCATTAAAAGCGACACCGAAGTCCAATACTGTATAAGCTTCCGTGGCTTCTTCAATACCCTTCTCTACATCATTCATGATAGCATCATCTTCCATGGAGCAGGAAAAACCGGCAAGAACCAATATTGCTGCGAAAAATATATTCTTAATTTTCATAATCCTATGTATTTTCTCATTTGACTTACGGTGCAAATGTACAGGGAATGCCGACAGGAGGCGATAGGCGAAACTTTCAAGATTAAGTGGTAAAAATACCAAAAGGCAAATTGAGAGGCACACCCTTTAATTGCGATAGAAACGATAAGCTTCTTTTAATAGACAAAAAATAAGGGGGCGTTTTGAAACGTCCCCTTTGGTTATTGTGAATCAATGATTTTATTAATTCGTATCATCTTCTGTTTGCTCGACCACATTCCACGGTGCCACTTCTATACTGAAATTGATACAAGCATTTTCCAAGATTTCATCCGGATTCGGGCTACCTTCACCGGTGATAGTTGCCGAGACCTTGAAAAACTTGTTGCTTGCAACATTACCGGCATCACCAACCAACTTCAAAGGGATATGGAAGTATCTTGTTCCTTTACTTTGATTCCCATCATAATAGTTGCCGGCAATAATCAAACGGGTCTGGTAAGCGCCACCCTCTTCTTTCGAATAAGACCCATCACCATTAGCAGTGAATGGAATACCCATAATGCTTTCCGGGCTATTTGCATTGATATATTTGTCAAAATCCCATCCTGTCAAAGCGTTTCCAGCCGTAGTCAATGACCTGTCGGAATATGTAGCCACCAATGCTTCATCTACAGTACTATTCAATGCAATCAAAAACTGATGTTCATCAAACGATTCAGGGGCTCCTCTGTAGAAACCGGCTCCCGTATTTTCTTCGCCCATAACCGATGCGTTAGCACGGACATTGGCCAAGAACACAGACGTAACATCAAATCTTATCGTTTTACCATCAGATTCCAATGCGCTGAAGTCAGCCTTCAAAGAAACCAATTGCACACGCGCGATGGAGCGAGTCATTATTACTTTAGTCGCACCTGCAGCTGGAATACTTCCTGTATGATCGTCCTTTGCTGTTACTTTTTCCGGTGTACAAGAAGAAGCACCATTATACCAATTTATGAAATGTTCCGTGTCGGAAGAAGGCTTTAAACCTCCAACAGTCAACTCTGGACTGTGCATTGGCAAATAAGATTTTCCTACTCCTACAGCATTTAATGATCTGATGTCTTTCGTTGTCTTTCCCTCCAAATCCACTAACTTGGTAACATCATTATAATGCTCCGTATTGGCCAACAAAACAACTTTAAAGGTTGTAGAAGAATTTCCCACTTCTGTAGTCGGTTTTGCCACTTTCACATGGATAGCCTTGATTGAGGTGATGGACTGATTTTCGCCTTCTCCAGTAACATTATAGTCCTCACCTACCGTACCGGAACCTTCCAAACTGACATGCTTACTGATCACATACTTTCCGGCTTCGTCAAAGACATAAGCCGTCAAAGACTGGATCTTGGCTTCTTTGCCGTTGCCGGCATCATCATCACCTTCGGTCGATGCCTTCGTCATGGCATCGGTTGTGGAGGCGAAAGAGAGATAAGCGTCAACCTCCTGCGGGCCGGATATTCCGTCATCGTCTTTTGAGCAGGATGCCATTGTGCAAACTGCCAAAGAGGCTAAAAATAAATTTCTTAATTTCATAATTGTAATACGTTTAATTTGTTCTACTTTAAATATTTACCCTATGTGTTGCCATCATCAGATTTCAACATCCTGGCTCACTTGTCCCCAATTGACCACTTCGACTTGTACATCCAGGTCTCCGGTAGTCGGCCGTGGCGGAATCGGTATATTGGGATCTTTTTCGTGGTCGCCGTCGAAGCTGGTATCTCCGAAGGTGACATTCAGGCGATATACATAGTTGCGTTTAACGTAGTTGTGATTATATCCTCTGTCCAGACCGTTCCGGTTGATTACGGCGGTGAATATTTTTGTTTCCGCCTCATACGTGTCCGTTTCAAGCAAAGTTGCTCTGACCTGTATTTCTGTCGAGGCTTCAGAGCCATCGTTTTCCATCACGTAGTGCACATAAGGTGTGTCGTTTATCGGAGAACCATTGGCGATATCGCGGTTCAAAGCTGTCGCATCGCTGTTGCCGAGGTGTCCGGTTGCCATCACCACTCCCCAATAATCACGGCTGAAAAAACGTGAAGCCGTGCTCTGGTTCAATATCGTGACTTCTTCCACTCTCACCGTACGATTGCGCAGAAGTGTTTTTGTAAAATCGGTCTTGACATTGACCAAGTCGAGACGGGCGGCAAGACGAGTGATTTCGACTGGTTCGGCGATACCGTTGATATTTTCACTGCCCATCGATGCGTATCCCAGATAGTTGTATCCCTTAACAAGAGGCGCTTGGGTCGTAATGACCGGACTGCTCATGACCAGATTGCTCTGAGACTGGTCGGCAAGTTGTGCCAGCTTGGATTCGAAATCGGAATAGCTCGTAACACCGGCAAGCGAATTTTCCGGCGTATTGGAAACGATCACGATCTGCGCCCGCATGGTCATAGCAGGCACGTTCAGGATAGAGGCCTCGCCTTCCGAGTTGGTTGCCTGCCAGCCATAGCCAATCAGTTGTGCACCGCTTTCGTCGAAAACGAGCACCGAAAGGTTATTTACTTTGGCCTCTCCGGCCAACTCATTCTCATCATTCGGGTGAACCCCTTTCGTTACGGCCGACCCCACCGCCTTGACCGCAATGCTCAACGAAGCATCCGCATCCTTCCCCTTAAATGATTCTTCATCCTTGGAGCAGGCAGTACAGCATAGGAGTACTGCCAGGGTCGAGAGGAATATGTTTGATAGTTTCATAAGTCTATAATATTATTTCAGCAAACCTTTACTTTTATAAACGCATCGAACATAACCACCATCGCGTGATGTAGTCCGTTCACCCGTTTTTCCACTTACCAAACCGGCATCTCTTGTCCAATAAGCTTCATCTTTCAATTGGAACTTCTTTTCATGGTAAATAATCTTTTTAATATCCTCTTGGGTTGGCAACAGAGATATGATATAAGCAGTTCCTGAAACAGACTGAATGTAATCAATATTCATCGTTCCATATTGATCATTGCACAATAACTTGGCATCTTGCACAGACTGTACTTTTCCACTTTTTGTTTCCCACTGATTCAACCAACTCTCACCAACCGAATAAGATCCACCATCAACTCTTCGTGCATAATAGGCAGAATAACCAGCAGCCCCAATTCCACTACTCAAATCACCTAAATACAGCAATGGATATTCGTGTACTTCAATAGTTTCTCCAGTATTCAATTTGAAATCTCTTTTCCTATAGATAGTACCGTTAGCGACTTGATCTCTTAAAGTATAATTGTCACTTTCTTCCTTAACTTCCGTATTTGTATTTTGATTCTTATATTCATTATTCTCTCCATAGATACTTGTATGTCCTTGGCTTCCAATGATTCCAATATAATTACTTGCAACACCCAATTTACTATAATTATTATTCTTTACTTCAACAGTTGCTGTCGAAGCATTTGTCCAATATCCAGACTCTGTAGTTTCATAAAAAACTTTCATATCAGAACCTGTGTATCCATCAGTAGTCATGTTTACAGCACTACCACTATTGTTAACCACATAAAAAGGAACGATGCCAATGGTTGAAGGAGCCCCATCAATTACCAATGTTCCCTTCGGATAAAACGTAGAGTTTTCCAGATCCGCTTGTACGCGCCATTCATACTGCAATTCGTTCTTGCCGGCCAAACCGGTAAAGGCCAAAGTCACATTATAATGAGTATTGCGTTTGATATTGAAATCCGATGTACTATTCTCACCTAAGAAAAAACGATAGTTGATCTCGCCATCCCCGACATGATTGACACCCGGTTCAGAAGTAAAAATCGTGTAATTCCCTTTCACCTCTATATAAGTACAAGGTACGGAAGACCATTTTTTAAACCACTCAGTATAGTCGATCTTGCCATCTCCTATTGTCGGGACCTCCAAACCAACAGGAGTTTTTAATGATGGATCATCGTTGTTAATATTATTCTTACCTTGCAAATTTTCATACATATAAAAATCCCTGCCGGTGGCTAATCCGTCTACTTCATCTTCCGGCTTTGCCGATTTATTTTCATACAAAGAGATGATGCTTTCACCCGATACACCATTGTCCATCGTCCACTTTTCATAGGGGAGCAGACTATATTTAACAGGCAAATGACGGACATTGACTTCTGTTATGGCCAAATAAACATGTTTGTCACTCGGCAGATCCTTCGTGATCTTGAACGTTATCTTTGAATAAGGCGGCACGACTTTTGCTGCAAAGGAAGCATCGCCTGTTATATCAATCACTTCGTTATTGCCACTGTTATATAGATTTATGCTCGTCTCCATATCTTTTGCGACAAACCCCAGCATCATTTCTGTTCCCATCGGTTCTTGAGATTCAATTTGTTTGGATAACAGAGCTTGTTCCGTTGTATATTCTTTTGCAGCATCTTCAGAACCGACATTTGCCAACACATAGATCTTGTGCTTGCCGGTCTTGGCATCGAAAGTCATATTGTTTACAGATGTTTGATTCTCTCCTTCCACATCATGAAACGTAACGATCGGGTTTTCCCCCTTCTCATCATACACTAACACCGCCAAGTCATTGATCGCACCGAAAGTAGTGCCATTGTCTAAGGATTTTGTTTCCACCACCGGGACTTCGGGGGTGCCGATATTCAGTTTCAAGGTCACCGGCAGACCTTCGGGGACATCCGGACCGTTGTTGCCTTTATCGAAATCTTCGTTGGTACACGAAGCAACTGTCAGCACACACCAAAGGAGGGCTGCCAGCTTTACTATATTTTTATGTAACATACTCATTCGTCTTTATATATTAGCATTCGTTTCTTATTACCATTCAATATCATCATCGACAACACCCCAAGGAGTCACTTTGATCCTTGCGCCTAAGAAGGCGCCGTCTTCGCCCCATGCGAATAGTACCAATGTACGCTGGAACGGATGGATTTCGATCGGGCCTGTCGTACCGTCGTCGAAAGTTCCTTCCTTCACTTCGTAACGGTCGTTACCGACCTGTATGCTTCCGGTCATATTCTGACCTAAATAGAGCGCCTGCGGTCCTGTCGTTTCCCATTCGGAGTCTTTCCAGTCGGCTTCGGGGTTGTAGTAGACGCTGTCGCCGGTCAACTCGCCCTTATAGTCGATCGTGTTCAAGGTGCGGTCCATATAGAAATCGCATTCATCGGTCGCACGCAGCCCTCTTGCCGTCAGGGCATATTGAAGGTTAAGCGTTCTCATCTCGACCGTTCCGGTTTTGGGTTCGAGCACGATTTCCTGGTTTCCGCCAGCCACACCGTTCCCGCGTACTGTCACATCGATATCGCCGAAAAAGATGCTGTCGGGAGATTGTGCGATCTCGCCTTCGCTCTTCAGAGAAACGGCGAAGTCTTCGGCCTTGGTGGCCTCGTTCACGTCCTGATGTCCTTTGAGGTTTCCCCATGCGATCAGGTGCAGTTTCGAACTTTCGGGATAGTTCAACTCAATGGTTTCTTTGCCTCTGATAAAGGCATCGTTGAGATCGCGCGTATCAAGCAGCTTCGAGTTGTTATCGTAGATAAAGAGCTTGGCTTCCGAAACAACGCTCAAAGCCGTGATATCATCACCTTTGTGGTTCACGACCTTTAGTGTCAGCTTATAGCACTCGTCCAAGTCTTCCTTGATACAGCCGGTGGCAAAGACCGTAACTGCGACAAGTGCCAGAAATAAAACCTTTTTTGTCAATATTGATTTCATAACGTTTTGTTTTTTATTCCCATTCATTTTACCCTATTAATCCAAATCTTCATTTTGCTCGATCACATCCCAGTCAGCCACCGTAACAGCCACATCCATACAAGCCTCAGTCACCGGATCATACGGCCGGTCGGAACCACTGCTATTAATGGTGAGGGAGATGTTGTAACGGTAGTTGCGTTTGACGTAAGAGTGGTCAGGTGTACCACCTTCAGCATTTGTCATCGTCCCCATTGCATTGACAGGGATCGTATAAAAACGGTTCTCTTCTACTCTGCCGTTATCATCTGTATAAGTGCCCTTCAACACTAACAAAGTACGTTGTCCGGGCTTGACGGCATCAACCATATTTTCATATACGATAAATGATTTGCCACAAGCGAGTTGGCCTGTTTCTGGTTTCCAAGGAGAGGAAGAGGTCACTTTCCGTTTATTAGCATTAAAGCCTAACAAATCAGCCTTCAACAAACCATCCTCAATCGTCTTGTATTCACCATTCCAATATTCATTTTCATATTGGCCGTACCACCATAAGAAATTACCTTCCGGTGCTCCTTTGCTCTCCACCATCCCCCATTCTTCAGTGGAATTGGCCGCCATCAAAGAATAGCCTTTCACATTTGCCATAAAGACAGAGTCAATGACGAAAGAAGCTTTTCCATTATCAGATTTCACAGAAACTGATTTCAAGTTGATTTGGGCAATGTGGCGTGTCAGTTTAATATTATTTCCGTCCTTTGATACATTCGGCATATGACCGGAGAAATCTTTTATTTCACCAAAAATATTATGCTTTCCCTCATCTAACGTAGCCTCGATTAACCGACTGCTCATAGAGTATCCGTTATTTTCATTCTCATTATCTAATGCCCTCTGATATACTAATGCTTCCTTTAATGTGCCAAATTGTTTTTCCCGCGTTCCAGCATTTGCTAATACAAGAATTTTGACAGCACCGCTTTGTACATCCAAATCCTCCACTCTATTGATTGCAACCACTTTATCAATTTGCAAGTTTCCATCAGCATAAAAAACCATCACATGCAAACTATTAATAGCATCTTCCTGATCAATATTTTCCCCCTCTCCTTCACCGGCTTTAGTCAAGCTTTTCCCATCTGCAACAGCAGCCAAAGACAAAGTTGCATCCGGAGTAAAAACCTCCACCTCCGGGACGTTCTCGTCTGATGAACACGCAAATGTCATCCCTACCACTATACTCAAAAGAAAATAACTCTTCAATTTCATAAATATGTATATTTTATTAATTTCTATTTATCCCTTATTTTGATTTATACAATACAAAAGTATTTAGCTTTGCGTGTTTTAAGAATAGGTGTCACTCTCTTTATTAATAGATAAACCTATCACACAGGCGTTTTGATAGGTTTGCATAGGTTTGTGCAACAGATGCCATAAATACCTCCTTTCTATAAACTAAAAATCCCCAGCCTTTAAGGACCGGGGATTTTCTATATTTATAAATGATGATTAGATTTCAACATCTTGACTAACATACCCGAAAGGAACAACCACGCACTGTACATCCAGCGTTGTAGGATCGCCACCACCACCAGGAGTCTGATAGCCCGGTCCTGTAACTGTCAAAGTCAAATCATACTGCAAGTTACGATACAAACCATTGTATTTGCCATCATTTCCTGTTACTCCACGCAGAGTCAAAAGCTCAGAAGCGACATTGCTTTCACCAGCTGACACTTGGAAATTTTCACCTAAAGCGATTGTGTAATAACGATCGCTCTCTGTTTTACGATCAGTATCATTGATTTTATAAGAGAAGTCACCTTTCACAACCAACAGTGTTCTATTGGTTAAATTTGTATTTTCATACACATAAAAACTGTTTACTGTCTCATAAGCATTTGAAGTTGTAACTGTACCAGTGATAGTTGTTTTAATCCAAGACGGAGTCCCATCTGGGACAGTAGGATTATCAACAAGCGTATACTTGTCATCCTTGTTAAGCCAATCAGTCGTATGCTCATAAGCACTATACCATTCATTTTCTACATTTGTAGATCCATATTCTTTCCAGTCCTCACCCATCAAATTAGTTTTCTTATGTCCCTGAAGAATAAAGATTTCTTTAAGATCCAACTGAGGATCTGAATATTTAGGCTTATTTTCATCAGTTGTCACTTTCGCAGAAATTTTATTCAACACAACTTTAGCCACGTTACGATACAATTTCACCGGTTTTTTCAAATCATTGTCAGACAAGCCTTCTACATTTACATAACCAGTAGGCTCAGTTGTGAAACCAAATACATTCTTCTTTTCAGCAGCAACAACCACACCAGTATAGATTTTACTGTTCATTGTAAGAGCTGCACCAACTTCCAATTCAGAATCAAACGTTTTATTTAAAGCAGTAAAAACCTCCTCTTTTGTTTCTCCTATCAAATTTGTTGGTACTGTATAATTGGCAATCAAAGCCACCTCTTTAACACCAGCAGTCAATTCAGCATGAGCAACGGCATCATTTCCCCCTTCCACAGCAGGTGTATTTACTTTAGTTCCGACAACTTCCAGTTTGCCATCTGCATTAAAAACCAACATGGATAAAGACGTAATATCACCAGATGCTTTTGTATCAGCTGCTTTGTCAAACTTCACGGTCAAACTTGTCCCACCCTGCGCATCAGGATTACCGTTATCCGGAGTCGGCACATCATCATTCGAACACGAAGCGAAAGCACATGCAATCATTGTTGCATACATTAAATTTCTTAGTTTCATATTTTTCAAAATTAAAAAGTTAATAAATTCGTTTATATAATGATCTTTATTTTTCTTCCCCTATAGCTTACTGAGTTGTTCGGAACGATTGTTGTGTTTTATGTTGTCCTATACTTCCCATCGGCTAACTATTTTTACTATATTTATTGATACCATCTATAATATTATCTTTATCTGTCTCATCGTTTCGGGTTATCGTCTTTCGACATTGCAAAGGTGGGAGAAAAAGTAAATACGCATTAGGGGCGTGACTCTCAAATATAATCGGTAAAACTCTAAGTGACTATTTTGATTTATTTGCACCTATTTTTGAGATATTTTCAGTTTTTATGGTGCTTACATCTTATTATAGAACAAGAATAAGAGAGGAATATAGTACGACTAATTGTCCGGAAGGACGGAATGTCCAGCCTTAAGCTGGAATTCCGTATTGTGAAGGTGTAACTCCGTATTGCTCGGTAAAACGTTTACGGAATGTAGCCGTATCGTTAAATCCCACCATTTCGGCGACTTCCTGTACGGAGTATTGCTGGCTGGCAAGCAGTTCGGCGGCTTTTTTCAGCCTTATGTTGCGTGTCAGTTCAAGGATACTCAGATCTGAGTATTGTTTAATTTTCCTATACAAGGTTGGCAGACTCATATTCAATGAGTCTGCCAGCACTTTTGCCTCAAAAGTAGAGTCATCGAGGTGTTTCTCTATGTTTTTGACAACGGCATCCATGAACGGGTTGGTCGACAGCGTGTTTTCTTCATTGTGCGAAGCAGCAGAAGAATTAGAGAAGTAACGTTTCATATCGTCGCGCTTCTTCATCAGGCTGTTGATCTTGCTCCGCAGGATTTCCACGTCGAAAGGTTTCGTGATGTAATCGTCAGCACCCGCTTCGATACCGGTAATCACATCTTCGCTCTCGACTTTGGCTGTCAACATCACGACAGGCGTCTGCGCCATCTTGGGATCGTTCTTGATCTCACGGCAGGTCTCGTAGCCGTCTTTCACCGGCATCATGACATCACAAAGGATCAGGTCCGGCTCTTCTTTCAAAGCGACGTTTATCCCATCCTGGCCATTGCGGGCTTCCAATATCTGGTATTCCTTATTAAAGACATGCTTCAGGAACCAACGTATCTGGTCGCTGTCGTCGATCACAAGGAGTTTCTTTCCGGTTTCCTTCTTTTGCGGAATCACATGGATCAGTTCGGCGATCTCTTCTTTCTGGCGGGCATTCAGTTTGACCAGGTCGGATTCGGGTTCCACAAACTCGACACGACGGTCCAACAGATGCTGCTTGCCAAGCGGGATCATGATTATGTAGGAAGTGCCGTTCTTGTCCGACTCGCTTCGGTACATACCGCCTATCGCATCAGCCATGTCCATGATCTGCTTCAAGCCGCGGCGTGTACTTTCGTCTTCATCCAACCCCTCGTCTGTCACAACCAGTGCGCTGTAGGCTTTTCCGTTTTCATTTACAACAGATATATCGAGTGTCACTTTCCCATAAACAAACGTATTTTTGAAGGCATTCGACAGTAACATACGCAGAGCGAACTCCATCTTGCGGCGGTCCATCCAGACCCAAAGGGCGGGCGTCTGCGTGTTGATACGGAAATCGATGTTGTTCATGGCTACCCAATCGACAAAGATATCACAGATCTGGCGGGCAATCTCGACCATATCGTAACGGGCGATGCGCAAATAATTGGCGACATCGTTCGAACGGTGCGTACCGATCAACTGGTCCGCCAAGTCCTGCATGGCAAGTGTATTACGATAAGCGGAAAGCAACTGGGTAGACATATCTTTCTCCGGATCGTCGTTCTGCACCACCAAGGCAAGAGAACCCAACACTAAGGAAAGCGGGGTGCGCATTTCGTGGATCGTCTCGATAAAGAAGTTGTCGTTGATGCTTTCAGCGTCTTTCAGGCGTTTTTCCGCTTCGGCAAGCTTGTCGGCAGCCTCACGCTGGATCATGTCGTTTTCCTTAATCTTGGTTACGATGAGCTGCTCCAACTCTTTCTTGTTATTGTTTAATGTAGAGATCACCAACTCCAGTTCGTTATTCTTCCGGACCAAATCACTATTGGCTTTCGCCAAATCGTCATTCTGCTCCCGTAAAACCCGGTATCTTTCTTCCTGTTGCTCGATTTGCCCTTCCAACGACTTATTCCGGGAATCAAGTTCTTCATTGCGGGTATTCACTTCTTCGTTTCGGGAGCTGATTTCTTTATTCAAACTTTCAAGTGCGGCGTTTTCCTTGATGATCCGATCCGAGCGATCATTCATATTGGAATGTAATTTTCTCACATAAAGAAACAGGGGGACAAATAAAAGCAGTAGAGCAACCACCACAATCAATGTCTCACTTCCGAATAGTTGTCCGTTTTCATTGGCAGCCAAGATAAATGAAGTACTGAAAAAAACACCTGTCAATACTCCACTCACCCTCTTGAACAGAGATTTTTTCTTCATATTTATATGCATTTATTATATATCCTTCTATAAATCAAAACTCATCGTCAGCATTGAACGACAAAGATGGCAAAAATATTTTTCTTACGAGATATTTAACACCAACTATTTTTCAAAAAATATCATGATAATCATATATTTTTAAACATACAAAATCGTTACAAAAACATGACAGCATCCAAATTTCATCCGATAGACGCAATTAAAAATAGGGCATCAAAAAACTCTTCCCCATCAGAACATGACACGAATACCTACACATTGACACGTTTAACATCTTTTACGCACGTATTATTGTAGAACAGAAAAAGACATTTTATTTTTGTACAAAAATAATGGACAGAGATTCAGACGAGGCTTATCGGTTCCAAATTAAGGTATTATAGAATGCAGCTTGTTTCATAGCAAACAATCATTAATTATCAATACTCATAGTATCGGAAACTTTTCAAAACAAGCTTCTCTAAATGAGTTGTCCATCAATAAAATATTTCATTTGATTTATTTTACCCTCAATTTTTTATATGCATAGGCGTACATCCGGATTGTTCCGCGTGTGCGCCACTTTTTTTGCCTGTTTTATGCACGTACATATTTTATACACGACATAGAAGGGGCATTATATTATGAATATTCAGAAAACCTATCAACATAGGCAATCACCAACTTCAAGGGAGAACCAATAGTTTCACCTATCTCAGCTGATACATTTACCAGCGAAATGGTAAATCTAAAAACAAAATCCGAGTCATGACAGAATCAACCACATTCATGACACTTTACCTGCCTCTAGAAAAGTGGTAGACCTTTCAATAACGAATGATAATTAATACCTTTACCATGCAAAAATGAGACAAACAACCCTCATAAAGAGATATTCTCCAACCATTTTGATTCGTTTAACATATTTTACATACAGAATTATTGTATTATTCGAAAACCAATGATACATTTGCACTATCGAAAAAAGAAACGAAGGTTTTGATGAGGGTCTTAACCTTACAAATGTTCTTTCGGAGTATAGGGTTTTAATTAGCATATAAAAAAATTAGGGTCATGAAAAAGGGTAAAATTTTCACAAATTGTTTGTTTTCTATTTGGACATTGTCCGTTATTCTATCTTTCGCAAGTTGCTCTTCCGATGGTGATTCCATTTCAATCATAGATGAAAGAGTTCCACTGGAAACAGAAGCACCTTTTTCCATAATCTTGAAAGCATACTCCGAGAATTCGGACATCACTGCCAAAGGGGACGTAAAAAGCACTACACTGTATGTTTTCGATGAAAATAACGATTTCTACAAACAAATCACAGTGGACAATGATTATCTTTTACAGGTTAAGCCGGTCGAAATAAACTGTCCGGGATCCGACAAGATCACCGTCATCGCTTGGGCAGGCCTTTCAAGCAATAGCGAAGAAATCAGCAATATGAACCAGGCAAACGTCATCTCAGACCTGCAAGTAAGCCTAAAACACAATAATGGCGTTGCAAACAATCTGCCGGGAGACTTGTTTTATGGACAAATCGTTCTACATCGTTCTTCTACAAAAGCAACTTCGCAGGAATTAAAGATCGAACGCAAGGTGTCTTCCATGTCGATCTTGACAAAAGGTGCTTTAAAGGTATTTGACTCCAAAGAAGGCAATTATTATTACAAAATCAAAAGAACTAAAAGCTCATTCAACTGCAATGGTGAATTGACAGGCAATGATATCGGATATATTATTCCAGCTACTTTAAATGATAATGGCAACTTAACCACAGGAACATTCTCCATTTTACCGGCTGATAATATGACTATAGAGCTTTACAGAGATGACGTTTTAGTTCTTTCTTCCGAAAATGTCAAAAATTCAGAAAACGTGGCTGCAAACGAAGGAGAACAAACAAATATCATTTTTGACCTTTCCCGCAACAATATCAATATTAGCATTTCAGAATGGGGTACTGTTATTCAGTATGTTACAGTCGGATAATTCGACCCTCAATTTTTTATATGCAATAGGTGCACATTCGGATTATTCCGAGTGTGCACCACTTTTTATAAATATGCGATCCTCCGTGATAGGAATACCAGCCAATATGATACAAATACAATCGTTAATAAATATTTCATCTGATTACAAGCATTTTACATTATCACGAATGATATGGGTACAATGCCCGTATGATATTTTTGCCACGCATATAAACACTATTGATAGCGTAACTTTGTAGCAAGAAATAACACAATACAATTTGTGAAATTTTACCCTATACTCTGTTTGCACGAATCCCTTAATTCTGCAAGCAAACCTAATTAATATAACCGTGAGGTTACATAATTATCATAAAAGTCCAGGCTCTCTGCTTCTTTTTGACAAGAACAGAAAACCTGGACTTTTTTCTCGTTTTTGATTACTAAATAAAACGGAAAAAGACTTCGTAAATGTTTAGTTTACGAAGTCTTTTTCCGTGTAGCGAGACCCGGGATTGAACCGGGGACCTCATGATTATGAATCATGCGCTCTAACCAGCTGAGCTATCTAATTTACAACAACTTAGCTTATAATATCTTTTACGGTTTAACTCATGGTTTAACTGGCAAAACCATACCAATACTGATTAATAAATTAGTTAATTATCTCATTTTCAATTCAAATATACACAAAATCAACCAAGTAAGCAAGAATACTCTTTGCTCGCTTGGGTGATCTTCTTTGTATCCTTGCTACTGGAAGGGGGCTTTAAATAAGAATGAGTATCTTACTTGATATTTTCGTAAGTGTATTTATAAATATCGCTTTCTCCAGTAGAAAGTAAAACTTTAACCTCTTTCACATAACTATCTTCATCTAACTTGTATTCAAAATAATCAGGTTCTTCATCTTCTTCCCCTGCATAATTATATTCTTGCACCTGATATTTTGAAGTCTTTCCAAAGAAATCAACAGATCCCAATATATCCAAACCTTCTTTTTCTCCTAGCTCATCTGATAATCTTTTATTGAGATTTATCAAGCAAAACATATTTGGGATAACTCTATGTGAAGTCTTAATTACATTCCATTGACTCAATCTCCTATTGTCATTATACAAATTTTGATGATATAGTTCCAATTATCTTTGTAAGTTCTAATTCAAAATTACGATTAACATCAGCTTCACCACTGATAGCATGAGCACATTCATGAAGTAATACTCCAGAATATTGCATTGTTGATCTTAATTGATCCCTTCTTATTAAAATTTTATTTTCCATAGGAATCCATAGACCTAAAGTTTCATAAGAAAACTCTGATTCATATATCTTTTCAACAATAATTATTTCTTTTACATTATCAGGAATTCCACCAATTAAATTTAGTATAGCGTCTGTTTTATTATAGATATTCCTCTCCTGTATAGTTAATGTATTTATATCAATAGGAATTGGTTTAAATTTCTCTTGTTTTTCCTTAAAATACTGCTTTGTAGTTAGTAATTTATCTCTATTTGTTTCTCCAGCATTATAATCATTCATTTTTGATATAATATTATCTGGAACAACGATAGGATTACATCCTTCTTTTTGCATCTGATCAATTAATGAAGGAGTATATTGTAAATCACTGATAGTGACAAACGTCGTATTTTTATATAATTGACTCATTTTTATAGAAGCATGCATAGATATTTCATTCCAAGAAAGCTCATCATGCATATTATCAGTCTTATATTGTTGCAAATCATTAACTAATGTATTGATTACTTTCTCTGAAGAGCATGCTTTTAGTATATCTTTTATTCTTCCTGTATATGCAGAACGTCCAACATTAGTCCGTTCACGGTTAAGTGCTTTTTTTAATTGCGCTGTAAGTGATGTAATATTATACGAGAACAAAAAATTAGGTTCTTCTGCAACTTTAACTCCATTGATATAAATAACCGCTGTATCTGTCGAATTTTCTATAACTTCTCCATATATGTTTTTCTCTAAGATTTGTTTCCCTGAAAAATTAAGAAATAGTGATTTTGCTTTAGTTATGTCTTCAGTACTGCATTCAAATAAGCAAAAGTCTGTTCCTATCATATTGGGATTTTGAGAAGGAATGATTTCTGCATGTAAAGTTATTATATCATCAAATCCACTTTTAGATGCTTCTTTTAATGTAATATTTCCATATTTGGATATTATTTTTACTTTTATCCCATGTCGATATAATGTAGCTAATGCATCTTTAAGTCCGACTCCGAATCTGCCGATTAACTTATCATTTGTTAATTTTTCTTCGTTCTCATTTTGAGTTAAATGATGGTAATTTAATCCACGTCCATAGTCTATTATATGCCAGCAATTATCGCTCGTTTTTTGTATTAATATATCTTTTGTTTTTGTTAAAACTTGCTCATCAAAAGCATTTGCTATTATTTCTCTAATAGCATGATGTACCTCCCAATTCTCTAGTATTTTTTCTATGTTTAAATCAAATTGTTTTACATTGCTTTCGTTGATTGTACTATTCTTTACTGATGCACTATTTGTAGATGTTTTTACAAATCTATTAAAAATCGACATTGTTTCCTGTTTTTATTTATTGATGTTATTTTTAAATTTTCATATATCGATCTAAGTGATATTTGTTAATAATGAATTAATTCATATATTATTTTCATTTTCAAAATAAAATACACCTTTCGTTAAACGTATGTCCTTCTATAGAGGTTCAACGCCATGAACTTGTAGAATTGCCACAAAGTTACGAAAAGTGTTTTATGTGTCAATGATTTAAGTCGAAATATTAACCATCTAAAAGGAAAGACTGTCATAAGTCTGCAATATTTCTTCCTGTCTCAATCCCAAATACCTTTTTGTGATCGCCACACTGGAATGATTGAACAACTCCATCAACTTGACTAAAGCCAGTTCTGCGTTTTCTGCATTTTGGTTGTACACCTGCCTGCCAAATGTTTTTCGTAGGCTATGACAACTAAAATGTTGAACTTTCAGTTTGTATTTGGCTTTGATCTCTTTTAAGATCACATTGATTCTTTGTACTGAGTATGTTGTCCCCTTCTGGCTTACCAGTATAGGCGAATTAATCCCTATTGGCTGAATGTGATCGTAGCATTCTGCAATATGTCTTTTCAGTTGGGGATTAATCCTGATTGTACGGTTTTTCTTTGTTTTCTTTTCCTGCAAGGTAAACTCATCCACATTCAGAATATCTTTCCAACGTAATGACAATATATCAGAGATACGCAATCCCCAGAAACAACCTATCGCAATCAGCAAGGACATTTTATAATCTCCGTCCCTGCTTAATCTTCTGACCAGATTTGACATTTCATCCCATCTCAGATAATCCGCTGTTGTTGTGCTGTATTTCAAACTCATAATATTCAGTTTTAATTGATTACAAATAAAAGTGATTGTTTTTTGTGTCCTCTCTTCTTCTTTGAATGGTAACTTGTTGAAAATCAAAAGAACATTCACTTTCAACAGAAGTGAACATTCTTTTTTGATTCTCATTGTTCCTTTATCGCCTTATACAAGAAGGTAAAAAGAAGGATAAACGGAATGATCGGATAGATTAACAACACTATCA
>ENA-OPMG01000500-OPMG01000500.1-human-gut-metagenome-genome-assembly--contig:-NODE-500-length-28003-cov-10.261414_pt1 | contig 28003 bp, 20 predicted proteins | sample MGYA00241522_ERZ501741 | MGnify/ENA primary metagenome ERZ501741 (study PRJEB25962, sample SAMEA2042616) | human gut metagenome | biome: human gut; feature: human-associated habitat; material: faeces...
GAACCGCCGTACACGGTTTTGCAGACCGCTGACTAAGCCACTCATCCAAGGAACCTTATTGTTATCAATCTTTGTTTCTCGATTGCGGTTGCAAAGGTACGACATTTTTTTTAATCTGCAAATATTTTGCTATTTTTTTCTCACTTTTCTGCATTTTTTTCGCAACCGCACTTTGGCTTGTTGTGCATAGACTTCATGGCGCAATCAGAATTACAGCATTCACACGGATTGCTATTGTTCTTTATGCGCTTGAAATACTGAAAGATACGTATACTTATCCATATTGTACAGAGGCATACGATTGCAATAACTATAATTTGTTGTAATTCCATGCTTGATAAACAAATAATTTTAGGTTTAGGTTTATTAAATGATAATACTTCCTATTTGGAATACGGTAAATGCAACAAGCCAAGCCAATCCAGTGGTGTATCCTGCTGCGAATATGGCCCATTTCCAACTGCCGGATTCTTGCTTGATTGCTGCGAAAGTGGCAATACAGGGGAAGTAGATCAATACAAACAACATGTAAGCTAATGCAACCAGTGGAGTAATGGGAATACGGTCAGAAAGATTCACATTTTCCACATCTCCTTCATTTGTGTATAATACTCCTAGTGTACTTACTACCAATTCTTTAGCGCCTACACCTGAAATAAGTCCGATTCCTAACTTCCAGTCAAATCCTAGCGGTTTGATAACAGGCTCTATTGCTTTGCCTATTTGTCCGATATATGAATTTTCTTGTTGTTCGGCTACGCTTTCATGAGTATCATGCCGTGGATAATACCCTAGAAACCAAATAATAATTGAGGCAATCATGATAATGCCTCCCATCTTTTTCAGATATTGTGCTCCTTTTTCCCATGTATGACGCATGATACTTTTAGAAGTAGGCATACGATAGGGGGGGAGTTCCATCACAAATGGAGAATCTTCTCCTTTCACTAGAAATTTACTGAAAATACGGGCCATTATTACTGCTAATAAAATACCTGCTGTATAGATACAAAGTAACATAAAGCTGGCGCAGTTAGGGAAAAAAGCACCTATCATAACTAAATATATGGGAAGACGCGCACTACAGGACATTAAAGGATTCACCAACATGGTGATTAGTCTGGACTTTCGATCTTCTATAGTACGTGTTGCCATTATGGCAGGTACATTACAACCGAATCCCATAATCAGTGGGATAAAGGACTTGCCATGCAGTCCCATCCGGTGCATTATTTTATCCATGATAAATGCGGCGCGTGCCATATACCCCGAATCTTCCAATATAGAAATAAAAAAGTATAATATGAGGATATTCGGCAGGAAAACGATAACACCGCCCACTCCACCGATAATACCATCTATCAGTAAGTCTTTCAAAGGACCTTCAGCCATATTGTTTCGTATCAGGTTGCCTAATTGGTCTACTAGCCATTCAATACCTTGCATAGGATAGTCACCCAAAACAAAGGTTCCCTCAAACATGATATAAAGAAACAGGAAAAAAATAGGATATCCCCAAATGCGATGTGTCACAATACTGTCTATCACGCGGGTCGTTTGTTCTTTTTCCAAATGATTGTCGGTGAATGTTTCTTTCAAAGCTCCGGTGATAAAACCATATTTAGCATCCGTAATAGCTTGCTCGCTGTCTTCGTTCATCACTTTACGGATACGTAATGTTTCCTTGTTGCGTATCGCTATGATTTCTTTGCCATTAGGCAGTGTAGAGATGAAATTTTCTATTTCCCTATCGTTTTCCAGTAATTTGATGGATAGGAAGCGGGTGGAATATTTATGGCGTATGTCTTCGTTTTGACTGATTGCTTTCTTGACTTCTTCGATACTGCGCTCCAGTTCAGGACCGTGGTTAATATGAATATGACGCATATATCCGCGTGGGCGGGCATCTTCCTCTTCTTTGTGGCTTCCGAATTCGTGGTCGGGTACGTAGGTTTTGTGCCAGTCTCTCAGGTCTTCCAGAATTTCAGAACGTATTTCGCCCTTTTGTGACAGGAAATCTCCTCCTTCGTAAATACCGATGATAACATGGAACAGTTTGTCTACACCTTCTCCCCGTCGGCAGACAGTAGGTACCATAGGCACCCCGATCAGCTGGCTTAATTGGGTATAATCCAATTTATTTCCGCTGGCTTCCAGCTCATCGTACATATTCAAGGCGATAACCATACGCACATTCATATCAATCAATTGGGTGGTAAGATAGAAATTACGTTCCAAGTTAGAAGAGTCTACCACATTGATAATTACATCCGGAGTTTCTTCAATGATATGTTTGCGTACATAAAGTTCTTCCGGAGTATAGGCTGAAAGAGAATAGGTTCCGGGTAAATCTACAATACGGAAATGATAACCTTGGAAGTCGAAAAAACCTTCCTTGGCATCTACTGTCACACCACTGTAGTTTCCTACATGTTCGTGGGCGCCAGATGCAATATTGAATAGCGAAGTCTTTCCACAATTGGGATTACCTACTAAGGCTACATTGATTGTACGGCGTTTGCCTTTTGCCAGTGCCACCAGTTCTGATTCGGGCACGGGTACATCTTCTGTTATGGAACCATGGTAAGGGTTTTGCATCGTGCGTGCTTCCTGCTCGCTTACCACCTCAATCATATCTGCCTCTTGTCTTCGGAGGGAGATCTCGTAACCTAGTAGTCTGTATTTTATAGGGTCTTTCAAAGGGGCGTTCAAGATTACCTCTACGGTTTTTCCTTTAATAAAACCCATTTCAACGATTCGCTTGCGGAAACCACCGTGGCCTAAAACCTTGACTATTACGCCTTTTTCTCCTGTTCTTAATTCGGATAAACGCATTTTGTTTTAAATTTTTTGCAAAGATAAGTTATTACTTAGAAGTATGCAAATTATTTAGATTGTTTTTAAATAAAGAACGGGCACTTTGTTTTTGTCTTGCAGAACTCTTATCTTTGTGCCATGTTTCATTGGAATATTCAGAAGTATATAGAGGAGAAACAACTTTTCACCTTGCATGATAAGGTGTTAGTGGCATTGAGTGGCGGGGCAGATTCGGTAGCTTTGTTGCGTGTCTTGCTTGTTTTAGGGTATCATTGTGAGGCTGCCCATTGTAATTTTCACCTTCGTGGTGAGGAATCCGATAGAGATGAAAGGTTTGTCAATGAGTTGTGTAAAGGATTAGGAGTGGCTTTGCATGTTACTCATTTTGATACGGTCACTTATGCTTCGAGGCATCATGTTTCTATTGAGATGGCGGCTCGCGAAATGCGCTATGATTGGTTCGAACAACTGCGTAAGGAGAGGGGGGGGGCTGTTATTGCCGTAGCCCATCACCGGGACGATAGTGTGGAAACTTTTTTATTGAATTTGATACGTGGCGCGGGAATCAATGGCTTGAAAGGTATTAGTCCGCATAACGGCTGCATTGTACGGCCTTTGTTGGAGGTGAGCCGTCAGGATATTTTGGATTATTTGCGTTGTTTGCGTCAAGGTTATGTTACAGACAGTACCAATTTGCAAGATGAATATATGCGTAATAAAATCCGTCTGAATATTCTTCCGATGTTGCGTGAGCTGAATCCTTCTGTCAGTGAAAGTATAGCTGAAACATCAAGGCGTCTGACTGATGTTTCTCTTATATATAATAAGGAGATAGAGGCAGGAAAAGAAAGGGTGATGGAAAAGTCCGGTCATATTCTTATTTCTCGTTTGATGGAAGAGAGTGCTCCGGCGGCTTTGCTGTTTGAGATTCTTCATCCGTTAGGTTTCAATTCTGTCCAGGCAGGAGATGTATTCCGCAGTTTGTCTGCCCAGTCGGGAAAAAGGTTTGTTTCTGCCGGATGGGAGGTACTGCGCGACAGGACGGAGTTGATTATTCGCAGGAGGAAGCTGGCGGATGAGGAAGTGGAGGAAAATGTGCCCCCGTTCCGGCTTGCAATGGAAACGCAGGAAATAATGCCAGACTTTGTCATCCCTAAGAATAAGGATACGGCCTGTTTGGATGCAGACAAGGTGGTGCTACCTCTCACGGTGCGTAAATGGCGGCAGGGGGATAAATTTGTTCCTTTCGGAATGAAAGGGAAAAAGAAGATCAGCGATTATCTGACAGATCGTAAGTTTTCTCTTTTCCAGAAAGAAAATCAATATGTGGTTTGCTCTGCAGGCCAGATTGTATGGCTGGTAGGAGAGCGTAGCGATGACCGTTTCCGGGTGACGGAAGATACGAAACGGGTACTGATTATACAGCAGTTGTGGGATAAGTAGAATTTTTTCCTTTCCTGCTTTTTCATGAATGGCAGGGAATGCTCCCTGAAATCTTGTAGCAAAAATCCGCGAATCATGCAACAAGATTTCAGAAATCACGTAGCAAGATTCGCGGATTTTGGATGGAGCTTTCCGGTATTATTTGCAATACTTCTGTATCAGTCCGTCTACCACTTCATCGCCCAGTTCTTTTGCTTTGGCAAAGTTTGCACAGGCTTCTTTGTTTTTCTTTAATTGTATCTGGCAGTATCCCAGCATGCGGTATGCGGCTGCGGCTTTCGGGTCTAAAGAGATAGCCTTTTCCAATGCTTCTATTGCTTCGTTATGTTGCCCTACACGTAGATGCACCGAACCTTTTTCCACCCACATGGCTACATCCTCAGGAGTCATTTCTACTGCTTTATTAATGTCATTGATAGCTTGCTGATACATCTTACATTGTATTTCCGCCTGTTCGCGTTGCAGATAAAAGGCGGCTGTAACCCGTCCACCGATAGCATCATAAAAAGTATCATAATCTATTACCGCTTCACGGTATTTACCTGTCTGGGCTTTTATTTCTGCCCGTTCATAGAAATAAGGAGCAGCTTCCGATGTATAAGGCTTGGTGAAACGTGCCACAGCACTATCCATCAAGGCAATAACCTCGTTCATATCTGTTCCTTCAATCAGTTGTTTGGTTTTGGCTGCCGAGTAAAATGTAGCGGCAGAGGCTATGGAAGACTGGTTCACTTTCTCATAAGCGGCGTATGCCTCAGGATATTTCTTCATAGCAAACAGAATATCTCCCTCCAATTGTGTGTAAATGGGTTGGTTGTCGGCTTGCATGGCATCATGAATGATGGAGAGAGCTTTGTCGTAACTCCAGTCACCGTATGGTTTCTTGTCACCTAAAGAGATGATGTACGAATAAATTAATTTAGCGATATTATATTGCGTCTCACTCTTGTTGGTAGTCACTTCCAGTGCTTTCTTCAGGTCAGCATCTGCCAAAGCGTTGTGTTCATCATCACTAAATCCCATATAAGTAGTGGCACGGCGTATATATCCGTCTGCGCTGTTGGGATATTGTTCCAGAAAATCGTTTAATGTGGTGATATATTCGTTCTGATTTTGTTGTGAAGATGCCATGAACAGGTACACCAGTGCTTGGTCTTCTGTTTCGGGCAGTCCTTTTTTGATGCCGATTTTATTCAGTGACATGTCGTTCAAAGAAAGGGCGGTGATGCTCAGTGAGGCACCGTATGTAGCTCCGATGGCATAACTTTCCTTGGCCTCATCCGATGCGTTTTTTTGGATTAAACCTAATACTTCTCCATTGGCATTCATAATAGGGCAACTTACGGTTTTTTCGTTGGTTGTCATTGCCAGTGTATAATAATATGCCTTGTCGCCAATGGTGTCTACTTTGGTGACGGTCCCTGTCTGGCAGGTTGCCGCTTTTTGAGTCGAGTAGGGTAGCAGATAGACTGTTTCACCTACTGATGCCGGCTGTGATGCCGATTTTAATGCTATGGTCTTTTTATCGGCTTCAGTATTAAATTTTACGATGTCATACATGGAGTTGGCTCCCAAGATACGCAATACAGGTAATTCTTTACTGTCCGCGTTAATGATTACTGCGCGTTCGGCTCCTTCAAACAGGGTGTAATCAGATAATGCCGTTCCATTTTCATTGATATAGAATCCATTTCCTGTATTCTTGATTTTGTTATCTTTATCGTATGTAACGATGGAAAAAACGGCTTTTTTAGCTTTGTCGGCCCACTTTGGGGTTGCTTGTGCATAACTTAGCTGGGTAGCTATGCCGCATGCCAATATCAAAAGTACTTTCTTCATGATATAGTTAATTGTTTGTTAACGATGATACGGTATTTTATAAAGCGGATGCCGTCTTGTCTTCTGTGAAGCCGCGTTGTTTTACAGCTTCATAAATCAGAATACCTGCGGCAACCGATACGTTCAGTGATTCTATTTTACCCATTAACGGTATTTTGATCCATTCATCGCACAGAGAAAGGTGCTCGTAGGGAACACCTGTGTCCTCGGCTCCCATAATGATACATACAGGGTCTTTATAGTTTGCTTTGGTGTAATCATAATCCCCTTTTTCCGTAGCTGCTACAATCTTGAATCCGCAGTCTTTCAGATACTTGATGGTATTAGTCAAACTTTGTTCGCGACATACGGGAAGAGTGTGCAGAGCTCCTGCGGATGTTTTCATTGCGTCAGCATTGACACTGACACTGTTTTTCGAGGGAATAATAATGGCATCTGCACCGGCACATTCGCAGGTACGGGCAATGGCTCCGAAGTTACGTACATCGGTAATTCCATCCAGCATGACGAATAAGGGTGTTTTTCCTTCTTCAAACAAGAAAGGTACCAGATTTTCTGTTTTCTGGTAGGTGACAGAGGAGATGAATGCTACAACTCCCTGATGGTTTTTCCGGGTGATACGGTTAATACGCTCCACGGGTACACGCTGAACAGGGATGAGGGTATTTTTCAAACAGGCAAACAGTTCTTTGGACAGTTCGCTCTGTATATCTTTCTTCACCAATACTTTATCTATCTCTCTTCCGGCTTGTATGGCTTCAATAACAGCGCGTACACCGAAAATCATTTCATTCTTTTCTAACATGTCTAATTAGTGGTTAATGGTTAGTGACAGGTGGTTAGTGGTAAGTGATTAATGTCTGCAATATGACAGTCCATAAATCACTTGGCACTAGCCACTTATCAGCGCCTTTGCATTGTTCAGGGCTGCCTCTGTCAAGGTAGCTCCACTTAGCATATTGGCTATTTCTTTTACTCTTTCTTCATCAGTCAAGCGGCGGATGTAGCTGTTGGTGCCTGTTTCCGTATCTTCCTTATATACTTTATAATGAGTGATGCCGCGTGCTGCAATTTGGGGCAGATGGGTGATACTGATGACCTGACGGTTTTGTTTTCCCATTTCCTGCATGATGAGTGCCATTTTCTCGGCGATGGAACCGGAAACTCCAGTGTCTATTTCATCAAAGATGATAGTAGGCAGTTTCACAGCTCCGGCTATCATGGCTTTCAGCGAAAGCATGACACGGGCAATCTCACCGCCCGATGCTACGGAAGCTACATTTTGTAATGTTCCATTCTTGTTGGCCGAAAACAGGAATGTCACACTGTCCATCCCTTTACTGTCCGGTTCCTTGCGCGGATTCAGTTCCACCACAAAGCGCACATTGGGCATACCGAGAGGAACCAGCAGGCTTTGCATCTGTTTCTCAATGTTCTTACCCGATTGGGAACGAAGCTTTGTCAGCACAGCGGCTTGCTTTATCACTTTGTCATATAGCGTTTCTTTTTGGGCGGTAAGTTCTGCTATACGGTCGTCAAAAGAAGTGATGGCGTTCAGCTTCTCATGGTAGTCGGTTTGCACAGCTATCAATTCCTCTATTGTTTGTACGTGATGTTTCTGTTGCAGAGAGTAGATTAAGTTCAGGCGTTCATTTACATAATCCAGACGGGTGGGGTTGAACTCCACTTCCTCCTGTGCGCCTGCTATTTCATGCGACAGATCTTTCAGCTCTATGTAACAACTGTCTAAACGCCCTATCCATTCCTGGGCACGTGTGTACACTCTCGCTATGTTATGCAGGGTTTGCATACATTCTTTGGTAGCGGACAACAGGCTGGCATCTTCCGAAGACATTATTTGGTCCACTTTGTACAAGCCCGCTTTTATTTCTTCGGCATGACTCAAAGTTTCGGCTTCCTGTTCCAGTTCGGTTTGTTCTCCTTCCTGAAGGTTTGCATCATCCAGCTGTTCCAGTTGGAACCGGATGTAATCTTCATCCTTCCGGCTTTGCTCGGCTTGTGTTATGAAATCGGCCAGCTGTTTGCATACGTTCTTGTACTCGGTATAAATATTTTTGTATGCTGAAAGTTCGTTGTCATTTTGTGCCAGGATATCCAATACATTCAATTGGAATCCCTCACTGTTGAGCAACAGGTTTTGATGCTGGCTATGTACATCTATCAGTTTCTCGCCCAGTTCCTTCATCTGCGCCAATGAGGCCGGCGTGTCGTTTATGAATGCGCGGCTTTTGCCCGATGCATATAATTCGCGGCGGATAATACATTCATTCGGATCATATTCCAAATCTCTTTGGGTAAAGAAAGGCTCCATCTGATAGGCGGAGATGTTGAAACGTGCTTCTACAATACATTTATTGGCGCCTTTCTTGATAGCTTTGATATCGGCCCGCTGTCCCAGTAACAAGCCGATAGCGCCTAGAATAATCGATTTACCGGCGCCGGTCTCTCCGGTGATGACAGAGAAACCGGGGGTGAAACTGATATCCAATGTATCAATCAATGCATAATTTTGTATATAGATAGATTGCAGCATATTCTTGCTCCTTTTTAATAATTTGCTGGTTTGTCAATTTGCTAATTTGTTGCGCTGTATTCCGCATGGTAATTAGCACATTGACAACGTGGCAAATTAAGAAATTATTTATTATTTACCAGTCTGTCAATAATATCTCTTGCTACTTCCTGTTTGCTTTTCAGCGGATAAGGAGTTACTCCTTGACGGTCTATAATCGTTATTTTGTTGGTATCACAACGAAACCCTGCTCCTTGGTCGTTCAATGAGTTCAGTACAATGAAATCAAGGTTCTTACGTTCCAGTTTTCCTTGTGCATTTTTTGTTTCATCATTTGTTTCCAAAGCAAATCCCACTAATATTTGTCCGTCCTTTTTCTGGCTTCCCAGTGCGGCGGCAATGTCTTGTGTGGGTTTCAGTTGCAGTATTAGATTATCTTTCTCTCTTTTGATTTTATGACCGGATACGGTTTCCGGGGTAAAGTCGGCCACTGCCGCACACAGGATGCCAGCCGAAGCTGTAGGAAACTCGCGGATGGCGGCTTCGTACATTTCTCCAGCACTTTCCACATCTATGCGGCGGATGTTAGGGTGATGGGCCTGAATCGTTACCGGTCCGCTGATTAGTGATACTTCCGCTCCACGTGAAGCGCATTCTTCGGCAAGTGCGAATCCCATTTTTCCTGAAGAATAATTGCCGATAAAGCGTACCGGATCTATTTTTTCGTAAGTTGGACCGGCGGTAATGACTACTTTCTTTCCGGCCATGTCTTGTTGTTTGGCAAAGAAAGCTTCCAGTATTTCCACTATTTTTTCCGGTTCTTCCATTCTGCCTTTTCCTACCAGATGGCTTGCTAGCTCCCCTTCTGCCGGTTCTATAATGTGATTTCCGTAAGAACGGAGCGTGTCCAGATTCTTCCGGGTGGAAGGGTGTGCGAACATATCCAGATCCATTGCCGGAGCTACGAATACGGGAGCTTTCATTGACAGATAACTCGTGATCAGCATATTGTCCGCTATTCCGTTGGCCATTTTACCAATAGTGGATGCGGTAGCCGGAGCGATAATCATGGCATCCGCCCATAGTCCCAAATCAACGTGACTGTTCCATGTTCCGTCACGTTGAGCAAAAAACTCGCTGATAACAGGTTTACTTGTTAATGCAGATAAAGTGATAGGTGTGATGAATTCTTTGCCTGCGGGGGTAATCACAACTTGTACTTCCGCTCCCTTCTTAATAAGTCCGCGAATGAGTATAGCCGCTTTATAGGCGGCTATACTTCCGGTTATACCTAGTACGATTTTTTTTCCTTTCATACTCATTTCATCATTCCCGATTCACGTAGTCTGATTTTTGTCAGTACGTTTTTCGTGTTCAGCGTAAAATCACCGTTCAGTATCCAGCTGTAGTAGCCCGGATCTTTTTGTAACACTTCGCTGACAGACATTCCTTTGTATTTCCCAAAATTAAATACTTCCACGCCTTTGTCATCATAAACAATGCGTCCGGCGAAATCTACATTCTTGTTGAAACTTGAGTATTCGGCTAGAAATGCCATATCATTTTGCAGTTCTTCCGGATAGCGGTCCAATTGGGATTTCAGTACTTCGTATGTGGCGCGTGTGTCGGCTTCGGCTGTATGGGCATCTTCCAGATTCTTGCCGCAATAGAATTTATAGGCGGCAGACAGGGTACGCTGTTCCAGTTTGTGATAAATTACCTGCACGTCAATGAATTTTCGTTTCATCATGTCAATGTCTACTCCTGCGCGCAGGAACTCCTCAGCCAAAACCGGAATGTCGAAACGATTGGAATTGAAACCGGCCAGGTCACATCCCTCAATGTCCCGGGCTATCTCTTTTGCCACTTCCTTGAAGGTAGGGCAGTCTGCCACATCTGCGTCATAAATACCGTGGATAGCAGAGGATTGTTCGGGAATGTGCATTTCCGGATTGATACGCATGGTCTTCGTTTCTTCGTTGCCGTTTGGATACACCTTCAGATAGCATATTTCCACTATTCTGTCTGTGTTTATATTTGTTCCCGTTGTTTCCAAATCGAAAAAAACAATAGGATTCTTCAAGTTCAATTTCATTTTCAGCTTGTATTATATATTGTTTTTCCACCACATGGTGGCGTGTCGTTTTTAGTCGTTCAGCATCATAGGCATCAGCAGCATCAGCAGGTCTTCGTTCTCTTCCTGCTCTACAGGGACAATAACGCCCGCACGTGAAGGATCAGCCAGTTCGAAAAGTATTTCCTGTGCTGAGATATTGTTTAAAATATCAATCAGGAATGTTGATTTAAAGCCGATGCTCATGGGACTTCCTGTATATTGGCAAGTCAGTGTTTCTTCTGCTGAGGTGGAGAAATCAATGTCTTGTGCGGAGATCTGGATCTGATTTTCACTGAGGCGGAGTTTTATCAAACTGCTTGCTTGCGATGAGAATACAGATACACGGCGGAGCGCACTGATCAGCGTCATGCGGTCAATGGTGGCCTTGTGAGGATTATCCTGCGGAATTACTGAGTTATAGTTTGGATAGCGTCCTTCGATAAGACGGCATATCATACTGTAGTTTTCTAATGTAAACGTAGCGTTACGGTCGTCAAAATCAATTTGCACATCTCCTTGTTCTTTCGGTAACAGGTTCTTCAACAGGGTTGCCGGCTTCTTGGGCAGAATGAAAGCGGCTTTTTCATCGCCATGTGCCACAAATGTTTTATTGCGTACTAATTTGTGCCCGTCTGAGGCTACGAAAGTGATGTCTTCGGTAGTGATATCAAAATAAATACCATTCATTACCGGACGTAACTCATCATCGGCAGTAGCGAATAAAGAACGGTTGATACCAGCCAGCATCACCGGAGCGCCCATCGTTACGTGTACCGCATTTGCGCCTAATGCGGGAGCTTGTGGATATTCGTCGGCATTTTGTCCCATCAGGCTGTATTTACCATTCTGATATTGTACGGTGATTTCCAGGTTTTCAGTATTTACCAGGAAAGTAAGTGGTTGTTCGGGTATTTCTTTCAGGGCTTCGAGTATGGTTTTTGAAGAAACGGCAAAGCGTCCGTCACCGTCACTTTCATTTACTTCCAGTGAAGTGGACAGGGTCGTTTCGCTGTCAGAAGCAGTGAGAGACAGCGTTCCGTCAGTTAGTTCCATCAAAAAACAATCAAGAATAGGTAACGAATTTTTAGAGTTGATAACTCGGCTAATAGCTTGTAAATGACTGAATAATCCAGTACTTGAAACGATGAACTTCATAGTTTTATATTATTATATTTATATTCTATATCTCTACATTCATTTAACTGCCAAAGTTACGAAAAGATTATGGTTCAAGCGCAAAAAATGGCGAAAAAATTAGTTTACTCGCAAGGAAAAGTGTACTTTCGTGGCGAATTTAAATAACGTAATATGGAATTAGCAGGAAAAGTAATAGCAGTCCTCGAACCGAGAGGAGGAGTTTCAAAGACAGGAAATGAATGGAAAGTACAAGAATACGTAATTGAAACGCATGATCAATATCCTAAAAAAATGTGTTTTGACGTATTTGGAGCAGATAAGATAGCGCAATTTAATATTCAGGCAGGTGAAGAGTTGAATGTGTTTTTTGATGTGGATGCCCGCGAGTGGAATGGGCGTTGGTTCAACAGTATCCGTGCGTGGAAAGTAGAGCGTGTGGGTGCCCAGGGACCTGTTGCACCGGATGCTCCGTTTCCTCCCATGAATGCTGCTCCCGCTGCACCGGTAGATTTTGCCGCGACAGACGAGAAGGATGATTTGCCTTTCTAGGGGATAGAGGATTCCCATAAACATAAATAAGCCGGCAGGATCCGTGAAAAGGATTTTGCCGGCTTATTTTATATAGTCTGTTTTTATGGTCATTCTCAATCATGGTGTGAAGTGTTGATGGGATATTTGCGTTCCATGAATTTCCATTTATCATCCGGTGTGGTATGATTACGGTGGAGTAAATTAAACAGGCGGAAACTATATTGCTGTAGTTGCCGCCTGTTCTTTATTTGGTTAAATAAAAAAGTCTTAAAATGTAGTGTAGAAGATTTGCATTTTCAGCTTATTCTCAGGATTCGTTCCACCTTTTAACATAGCGCTTTCCATACCTAAGCTGTTGGATATTTCAACTATTTCATTGTTTGAATTGGATACTGCTTTGACAGGTATGATGACAACTCTGTTCCAGTCCGGATTTTTAGCGTCCCATTTTTTTCCGTCTTCTTCCTTTTCAGGATCTCCACCTGCTGCTGTTATGCCTTTTTTCCGTTCCTCAATGCAGTAAGTGATTAAGGGAGCGATGTTGGTAAAGGTGTATGTATTGTTACTGCTGCTATATGAACTTAAGAAAGAAGTCTTGTTATCGATAATCTTGTTTTCTTCAAAGAACGAGAACATATCTTTCTTTCTGACCATCAATACATATTGGGGGATGCCCATTTTGTATTTGGACTCTTTCTCGTTGTAGCGTGTGAACGATACATTTACACCATTTAGCGTATCTCTTTTATGTTCATTGTAAATCTCTGCAATGGGGAAAGTCGCTTCTGTAAAAATACCTGCCGGACTTTTGAGGTAAGTATGGTCCGGATCTTGGGCTAACTCTTCCAATCTGCTACCGTTACTGAAGTGGTTGGCTTGTATCACTTCCTTGGTTGCTCCAAAGAAATAGGACTTGTAAACCAACGAATCCCGCTTGCCGGAAGAACTTTCTATCAGGGCTTCAAAATTAAGATTCAGGCTTAAACCGTCAATGTATAAAATGGTTCCGTCGCCATGAGTACAGCGAATGTAAACTCCCTTTAATACATTCTTGATAAAACTTTCAGGAGTCTTGAAATACTCTTTGTTCTCCTTGTATTTGTTGAAGATGTGATCGCCTAATGAATTGGGCAATTTGATAGTCTGTATAATTGTTCTTTGCTTGACACCGCTGCTTGTGGTTGTAGTTTCATCTTTGCTTGTAGACGGACCTACTGCCGAATAGGCTTTTACAGCGATAGGCTTTCCTTTTTCGTTGTAATAATCTTTAGGATCCACACTGGTATAAAAAGTGCTTAGTTCTTTTTCAGGAATAACCTTGTCCAATGTGTCAACCTGTAAGCGCATGGCATTCAGTGAGTCGCCAAAGAAAGACCCGTATTGCAGACTTATATTTACTCCGATGACTTTGGTCAGCTCTTCTTCAAATTTGAAGTTGTCCATACAGGTGAACTGTGCTATAAAATCGGCAGTAAATTCTCCAAATTGCTCATCGGTATATCGTCCTAAATATGCAGTACTGGTACGTGCATAAACGGAGTCGGCCAACAGAGATTTGGTGGTAAACTCATAACTGTCTGTATTTGCCGGAATCTTATCTCCACCGGGGATAAGATCGGTCCCGATGCCGGTTGTTGAATCATCGCAACTATAAATCAGTGCTGCCAACAACAATGCGCATAAGTATTTGATTTTCATCTTTATTATTCTTAGTGAGTTATTTCTTTTCAAACTCCCATACTTTGTCATAGAACTCATTGAAAGCATCTACATAGGTATCGGCAGGCTGATAGTCGAGCACAGGCACACCCGATTCACGGGCGAACTTCATGACATTCTCATTCACTTTCTCGCTGTTTTGTATCACACCATCAGAGTAGGCAATGGCCAGTTTGCACAGTTCCTCGTAATTTGCCGGAGATTTGACGATGCTTTCCACATCATTCTTTTCAATGCCTTTCAGCATGAGTTTTTCAGTCAGATTACCTTCGCAGTTCGATTTGAATTCATCCTCAAACACCGAAAATACTACTTTTGAGTCTCTGAATGACGGCTCATCTTGATAAGCCTTCTTAATATAAAGGGGCACAAATGCACTCATCCACCCTTGACAATGGATAATGTCCGGACACCAGCGTAATTTCTTTACCGTTTCCAATACGCCGCGTGCATAAAAAATAGCACGTTCGTCATTGTCTTTGTATTCTACACCATTTTCGTCAGCTACCATTTGGCGGTGCTGGAAATAGTCGTCATTGTCAATGAAGTAAACCTGCATACGTGCAGCTTGGATAGATGCTACCTTGATAATCAGCGGGTGGTCCGTATCGTCTATGATTAAATTCATGCCGGACAGGCGGATGACTTCGTGTAATTGGTTTCTGCGCTCATTGACATTGCCCCATTTTGGCATAAAAGTTCTGATTTCTCTGCCTTTTTCCTGAATAGCCTGAGGAAGAAATCTTCCCATGTTTGCCATTTCGGATTCGGGAACGTAAGGGGTAATCTCTTGTGTAATAAATAAAACTTTATTTGCCTTCATCTTAACTTTTTGTTGCTCATAATCATTTTGCAAAGATATAAAAAAAATAGATGAGAGTGGCAAGAAACGAGGAATAATAATTCCTTATGATATGTTAAGTGGCTGGTAATTAGTGGTTAGTGATTGGCGGTTAATGGTCAATGCCTTGCGGAATTAGGTGAAAAATGGGAAAGAACAAGTGGCTGGCCGGTAGCTGAAGAGGGCTTATTGCGTCATATCTGCAAGGTATTAACCACTTATTACTAACCACTCATCATTAATTAAAATTCTTTTTTTCTTCGTTATCTCCCAAATAATGGTTTACTTTGCAGCCGTTTTAAATGAAACTACTCAAACAAAAGAGATAAAAAGATGAAGTTAGTTCAAACAATCAAAGAGCTTCAGTCAGAGCTGGATGCCCTGCGCAGTGAGGGAAAGACAATAGGTCTGGTGCCTACAATGGGTGCACTCCATGCCGGACACGCTTCGTTGGTGAAACGTGCTGTTGCAGAAAATGATGTAGTGGTGGTAAGTGATTTTGTAAATCCTACCCAGTTTAACGACAAAAATGACTTGGCAAAATATCCGCGTACATTGGATGCCGATTGTGAATTGTTGGAAAAAGTAGGAGCGGCTTTTGTTTTTGCTCCGTCTGTAGAAGAGATTTATCCTGAGCCTGATACCCGGCAGTTCAGTTATGCGCCGCTGGACACAGTGATGGAAGGCCGTTTCCGTCCAGGACATTTTAATGGAGTATGCCAGATAGTGAGCAAGCTGTTTATGATTGTAAACCCTACCCGTGCTTATTTCGGCGAGAAAGACTTCCAGCAATTGGCTATTATTCGTGAAATGGTGAAACAGATAGGGTTCAACGGACTGGAAATTGTAGGTTGTCCTATTGTGCGTGAGGAAGACGGGCTGGCATTGAGCAGCCGCAATGCACGGCTTTCTGCGGTGGAAAGAGAGTATGCGCTGAATATTTCGCAAACTTTATTTAAAAGTTGTACTTTTGCAAAATCTCATCCGGTCGCTGAGACTCAGAAGTTTGTAGAGGATGCGATTGCTGCCGCTCCGGGTTTGCGTTTGGAATATTTTGAAATAGTAGATGGCACTACGCTTCAGAAAATAACGGATTGGGAAGATACGGATTATGCAGTAGGTTGCATTACGGTATTTTGCGGAGAGGTACGTTTGATAGATAATATAAAATATAAGGGATAGTGATCGTTAACCATTAGAATTATGATGATTGAGGTATTAAAATCGAAACTGCATTGTGTCCGTGTAACGGAAGCCAATTTGAACTACATGGGTAGTATTACGATTGACGAGGACTTGATGGATGCCGCCAACATGATTGCCGGTGAGAAAGTGCACATTGTGGATAATAATAACGGCGAGAGGTTTGAAACTTATATTATTAAGGGTGAGCGAGGTTCGGGATGTATTTGTCTGAATGGGGCTGCTGCCAGGAAGGTACAGGTGGGTGACATTGTAATTATCATGTCATACGCCATGATGGATTTTGAGGAAGCTAAATCGTTCAAGCCGACGGTGGTTTTTCCCGATTCGGCGATGAACAAGATTGTATAACGATATTTTTGTTCGGTAATCCAAAAGCCCGGTAGACGTGAGTCTGATACGGGCTTTAATTTTTGTATCCGCAATCATAGGGCAATAAACCTTCTTTATTATCCGGTGGTATGATTGCGGATAATCTTTTATATAGATTTCTCCTTGATAAGTCCTGTCCGGTAAGCCACCAGCAATTTCTTTAAATCGTTAATCTGTGTCACCAGTTCCCGTCCTTTGTCAGTGTCCTTTACCATCATGCGTTGGGTGCTCATTTCTACTATCTGGGTGCTCGATTTGATATCCTGCCCTTCTTCAATGGCTTTTTGCATTGAGGTGAACGGTTCGTGCTGTACCAGTTGGAATCCGCGCGAATGGTATACCAGTGTATATCCGGCAATTCCGGTTTCCGAATGATACGCTTTAGAGAATCCTCCGTCTATGACCATCATCTTGCCGTTTGCTTTTATCGGATTCTCACCTTGGATGGTTTTTACGGGTACATGTCCGTTGATGATATGGCGGTGTGTTCCTATCACTCCGAACTCGTCCAGCAGCATATCACATACTTTTTCTTCATTGCGCAGGCTGTAATAGTGACCTTTTACTTCCTTGTGTAACTCTTTCTCTTTTAAAAAGTAACGTTCAAAAGTAGCCATTTTGTCTTTGTCGAAAGCAGGGGAGTCTTTGCCACACCACAAGTACCATACATAGTCTACGGCAAAGGGTCTGTCCTCGTTGTCTTCCTCAGCGAAGAAGGCGGTACGGATCAAGTGCCCTACCTTTTCCAGCAAGGCTTTTCCTTTGTACATTTTTCCGGCTATGGACACATCTTTCAGCGTACCGTCGGCATTCAGGGGTATGGAGGCGTGGAACAGCAGATTTGAGTTGCTCACCGTGTACATACATCCGTAACGGAACAGACAGCGGATATGTTTTTTCAATTTCTCACTGCTGACAAACGAACGATGGAGTTTGTTCATAATCTCCCGTTCTTCGTCTGTCAGCTTATAAGGATCGGCAGGATTTACCGTAGGAAGAAAGCTGTCTTTCAGTTCATATTCTTTTCCATTGGGCATTGTGATAGTCTTACGCTCAAAATCTATACGGTGTAGCAGCATACGGTCGTCCATCTCGAAATCGGGGCGGCGCCTGATAATCTCTGCTTCCAGCTTGAACTGGATAACACTGATTGCTTTGTGCATCTGGCCTATCATGCGCAGTGTCTTGGCATTGTAAGTACAGTCTTCTTTCTCTACTTTCGGTCCGAATAGGGTGCAGGGATCGTCTGCGTATGTTTCCATGGCAAAGGTGGCCAAGGGCAGAAGGTTGATGCCATATCCATCCTCCAAGGCGGCAAGGTTGCCATAACGCATGGCCAGGCGTAGCACGTTTGCCATACAGCAGTCGTTGCCGGCTGCGGCTCCCATCCATAAAATGTCATGGTTTCCCCATTGTACATCGAAATTATGATAATCGCATAATATGTCCATAATGCGGTGGGGGGCGGGACCACGGTCGAATATATCACCCAGCACATGCAGTGTGTCTATGGTGAGCCGTTGGATGAGGTTGCATAAAGCAATGATAAAGTCATCGGCGCGGCGGGTAGAAATGATGGTGCTGATGATGACGTTAATATACGCCTGCTTGTTGGGAACCATTGAGTTTTCGTGCAACAATTCCTGAATGATATACGAGAATTCTTTGGGAAGTGATTTCCGCACTTTGGAACGGGTGTATTTGGAGGATACATTCTGGCATACACGTACCAACTGGTTCAACGTGATGACATACCAGTCGTCCAGGTCCGTTTCCACTGCTTTTACCAGATCCAGTTTTTGTTCCGGATAATAAATCAGCGTACATAGTTCTTTTTTTTCGTTCTCGCGCAGGGTATTCCCGAATATTTCATTTACTTTTCTTTTGATGGCCCCGGAAGCATTCCGCAATACATGCTGGAATGCCTCGTACTCTCCGTGCAGGTCGGCAAGGAAATGTTCTGTACCTTTAGGCAGATTCAGAATAGCTTCCAGGTTGATTATTTCCGTACTGGCATCGGCTATAGTGGGGAAACTATGCGACAGCAGTTGCAAGTATCGCATATCTTTCTGTATGGTTTCCGGGGTGATTGAATTATAAGCGTTCATGGCTGGAAATTATATAAAAAACATGAGTATTAATTGGGCTATAATGACCCGGCTGAACATGGACAGCGGATATACGGTGGCATAACTCACCGCCGGATTATCACCGGGTAACGTGTCATTGGCATAGTTCAATGCCATAGGGTTTGCCATGCTTCCACACAGCATACCACAGGTGCTTCCGAAGTCGAGGCGGGTCATGCGGAGGGCCACTAATGCCATGATGACTACCGGGATAAAGGTGATGGCGAAGCCTATAGCTATCCAGATGGCTCCTTCGGGGCGCATCACTGTCTCGAAGAAATGTGCACCTGCATCTAGTCCCAGGCAAGCCAAATAGAGGGATAACCCGATACCGCGCAGCATCAGGTTGGCACTCCGGGTGGTATAAGTGATGAGGTGGAAACGGGGACCAAAGCATCCGATAAGAATTCCTACTACGATAGGTCCGCCTGCCAGGCCTAATTTAACGGGAGTGCTGATGCCGGGGATGGCGATAGGGATGGAGCCTAGTATCAATCCCAGTACAATACCTATAAAAATGGCGGCAAGATTAGGATCCTTCAGCGTTTTAACCGCATTGCCTAATACTTTTTCCACATTCTCTATGGCTTTGGCTTCTCCCACCACGGTCAGCCGGTCGCCCAGTTGGAGGATCAGCCCCGGTGTGGCAAGTAGTTGTACCCCGCTGCGCATCACACGGCTGATGTTGATGCCATAGCTGTTGCGCAGACGTAAAGAGCCTAGTTTTTTCCCGTTTATTTCGGGGCGGCTGATAACGATATGTTTGGAAATCAATTGGCTGTCTATGGCATTCCAGTCGATGTCTTCTTTATTCCAATCCTGGCTTTCCTGTTCGCCGAAAAGAATCGTGAGCGAGGGAGCGTCCTTTTCGGTGGTGATAACCAGCAGACGGTCATTCTCTTTCAGGATTTTTTCTGAAGTGGGGATACTTACCGTGCCTTCCCGCCATAAACGGGAGATAACAAATTTAGGATAGCTTAATAAAGCTACTTCTTTTATGCTTTTATTGAAAATGGCGGGATTGTGCACTTTGAAGGTGGCAATGAATGTCTGATTGGTGTCCTCGTGTTCGTGAATGTCGATATCTGAGGGACGAACAAATAATTTGCGTACCAGCAACATGGCCAGAATAACACCTACCACTCCCAGCGGATAGGTTACGGCGCAACTTAACGCTGCGCCACTGGCGGGTTCCCCCATTTGTTTTAAAGTCTGTTGGGCGGCCCCCAAAGCGGGAGTATTGGTGGTGGCTCCACAAAGGATGCCTACCATATCGCTCATCGGTATGTCTCCCAGTTTGCTGAAAAGCACCGTCATGACCGTACCTGTCAGAATAACGCCCATGCCCAGCATATTGAGCTGTACACCGCCTTTACGGAATGAACTGAAAAAGCCGGGACCTACCTGCAATCCTAGTTCGTATACAAAAAGCACAAGACCGAAACTCTCGGCGTAATTCAGCATATTCGAGTCGATTGAGAATCCCAAGTGTCCGGCCAGAATACCGGCAAAAAAGACGAAGGTAACTCCCAATGAAATGCCAAACAGGTGGATCTTACCTAAACCGAGCCCCACAGCAATGATAATCGAGAGGATTACAACCGCCTGTAAAGGCGTGTGTTCAAAAAATAAGCTATTTAACCATTCCATATTGCAAAGATAGTACATTTTTAAGTTCTGCAAGCGATAAATAGGTATTTATGGATGGAACATGACTCATCTCGTTCTATAAATGATTCTTTTCCTCCAGCCACGCATCAATCAATTTTCTTGCCAGACTCAGCTTTTTGGGTATCTCCGGCAAATTGTCTTTGGTATAGAAAGCGCCGGCATTCAGTTCTTCTTGTTGTAATTTGATGTTTCCGCTTTCATAATCGGCGGTGAAGCCTATCATGATTCCGCTGGGATAAGGCCACGGCTGGCTGCCGAAATATTTCAGGTTTTTGATATGGAGTCCTGTTTCTTCCAGTACCTCGCGGTACACACACTCCTCCAAAGTCTCGCCCGGTTCAAGAAAGCCGGCTACCAAACCGTTGAAAGTTCCCCGGAAGTTGCGGGCGTGGACCAGCAGTATGCTGTCTCCCCGGCGTATCAATACAATGATGGCAGGAGAGATGCGCGGATAAATTTCCTGACGACATTGGGGGCATTTTTTAGCAATTGGAGAAATCTGTACGGTAGGCACGCCGCACATGGGGCAATAGCGGCTGTTCTTGTCCCAATTCAGTATCTGGAAGGCTTTGCCACCCACATTGTACTCTTCCCAAGGCAATACGTCGTATGAACTCCGGAGATCCATCATCAGGTGGCGGTCATTTTCGCAGCCGGGCACCGGGGCGTGTACGGAGAAAGTTTTGGCAGTGTGTCCCTCTATCTCTCCGATGGTGTGGATAGTGCTTCCCACCGGAACAGGCATGGGAGGCTCTGTTCCGAAAGGTATGGTGTACATTCCGTTCTTTTTCTCTATCAGCAGCTGATCCTTATAAAAAACGAACCAGCCGCAGGTTTCTATATCTTCTTCCATATTCTTTTTTACCTTGTTGCAATTATTGATTCAATCCTTTCATAGTGAGCTGGATGCGCTTGCGCTCTAGGTCTATGCTCATCACTTTCACCCGTACATGCTGATGGATGCTGACTACGGTGGTGGGGTCGCTCACAAATTTGTCGGCCAGTTGTGATACGTGCACCAGACCCTTCTCTTTGATTCCTATATCTACAAAGCAACCGAAGTTGGTAATATTGTTCACAATGCCGGGCAGTTCCATTCCTTCAGTCAAATCCTCTAGGGTCTTTACATTCTTGTCAAATTCAAAAACTTGGATTTGTTGCCGTGGGTCGCGTCCCGGCTTGTCCAATTCCTGTATGATGTCTGTCAGGGTGGGAAGCCCCACTGTAGGGGTGACATACTTCTTGATATCAATCCGGCTGCGTAGTTCTTTGCTCTTTATCAGTTCGTCCACGGTGCAGCTCAGGTCTTTGGCTATCTGCTCCACTATGGGATAGCTTTCGGGATGCACGGCCGAGTTGTCCAGCGGATTCTTCGCTTGTGGGATACGCAGGAACCCTGCGCATTGTTCAAACGCTTTCGCTCCCATCCGGGGTACTTTCAATAACTCCTTGCGTGAACTGAAAGGCCCGTTCTCGGTGCGGTAATCCACAATGTTTTGAGCCAAGGCAGGACCTAGCCCCGATATATAAGTCAGCAGATGGCGGCTGGCGGTATTGAGGTTCACACCTACCAGGTTCACACAACTTTCCACCGTCTGGTCCAATGATTTCTTCAATAAAGTCTGGTCCACATCATGCTGGTATTGTCCCACTCCGATAGATTTGGCGTCTATTTTCACCAGTTCGGCCAGCGGATCCATCAATCGGCGGCCTATGGATACGGCTCCACGCACGGTCACGTCGTATTCAGGGAACTCGTCTCGGGCGGTTTTCGAGGCCGAGTAAATGGATGCTCCGTCCTCGCTTACTACAAATACTTGCAATTCACGGTCATAGCGTTGTGAAGTGATGAATTGTTCTGTCTCACGGCTGGCGGTGCCATTACCTATGGCGATTGCCTCTATCTGATATTGTTCTACCAATTTCACGATGCTGCGGGCTGCCTGTGAGTATTCACTCTTGGGCGGATGCGGATAAATGGTTTCATTGTGCAGCAAAGAGCCTTGGGCATCCAGACAGACTATTTTACATCCGGTACGGTAGCCGGGGTCTACGCCTAATACCCGTTTTTGTCCCAAGGGAGGAGCGAGCAGCAATTGCCGGAGGTTCTCGGCAAATACCCGGATCGCCTCCTCATCGGCTTTCGCCTTGCTCTGGTTGGAGAACTCCGTCTCGATAGAGGGCTTCAGCAGGCGTTTGAAAGAATCGTCGACAGCTGTAGCCACTTGCTCGGAAACCTCTCCACGACCTTTTACGAAACGCCGGTTCAAGCGATCCAGACAAGATTCCGCGTCGGGAGAGATACTTACACGAAGGATACCTTCCGCCTCTCCCCGTCGGAGAGCCAATAAGCGATGGGAACTGGCCCGGTTTAAAGGCTCGCTGAAATCAAAGTAATCCCGGTATTTAGCGCCTTCCTCTTCTTTCCCCTTGATCACTTTGGATGTGATCATGGCGGTATGAGCGAAAGAGTTACGTACGGTATTACGTGCCGATTCGTTCTCGTTAATCCATTCGGCGATAATGTCCCGTGCCCCTTGCAAGGCTTCTTCGGCGTTTTTCACTTCCCCCTTGATAAAACTCTTGATGCGTGCGGATAGGTTATTCTCGTTTTGCATCATAACGATCTTAGCCAAGGGCTCCAGTCCTTTTCGGCGTGCGATCTCCGCCTTGGTGACCCGTTTCGGTTTGTAAGGGAGATATAAATCCTCGATCTCGGTGCTATCCCAAGATTCCTCGATGCGTTTCCGGAGCTCGGGAGTAAGTTTCTCTTGCTCTTCTATCGTGGCGAGGATCGTTTCCTTTCGTTTGCTCAGTTCCGTCAGTTTATCCAGTTGATCTTTGATGGCACCGATTTGCACCTCGTCTAATCCTCCGGTCACCTCTTTCCGGTAACGACTTATAAAAGGTATGGTAGCGCCTTCGTTCAAGAGCCCGATTGTCCGTTCCACTTGTCCTTCCGGAATTTGTAGAAAACGGGCTATAAGCGTGTGAAATACGTTTGTCATATCTAGTTTTCTTAGAATTGGAGTACAAATATACGGTTTTGCTTATATTTTCGGTCGGGATGCTCACTTCTTGGGCTTATTATTTGTATCTTTCATTAATTTTCAAGAATTTTACGGCCGGAATATTCAAGCCTTTGATTAAAAAAATCAACATGGAAGTTAATACTACGGAGAACAAAACTTTGGAACAGGATTATAGGGATTTAGCAGGATTGTTATCTAATATCGTGGACTCGTTGCCCATCTACTTTTTCGTGAAGGATACGGGTGATAATTTCAGGTACGTGTACTCCAGCCCTTTGATGAACCAACTTTACGGACGATATCATAATGATGTGGTCGGGAAAACAGATTTTGACCTATTTCTAGATCCGGTCGTCGCCCAATCTTTCAGGGATATGGACGAGGAGGTGGTGAAAACGGGTAAGATGCAGCGTTTCGTGGAGCAAATGATCGATCCGAAAGGTATCTTGCGTACTATGGATACGATGAAACTGCTAGCGCCCCGTGAGGATAAGCCTCCTTATTTAGTAGGGATTTCATGGGATATTACAAAGCAAAGGCAGGTCGAGGAGGAGTTGCATAGCTATAATAAGCGCTTGGCGCTCGCATGTCAAGCGGGTAAGATCTACCCGTGGCTTTGGGATCTGGTAAACGGTACGGCGGAGCTTTCCTTGGAGGAAAAGCGGCCAGATCAAGCATGTGCAGATCACCCACGCTAGTTTTACGGAGAAGATCCATCCGGATTACCGGAAGGTCTATGAGAATATTACAACCGCTTTCATGCGGGGCGAGATCGATTCCATGCGATTCAGTTTCCCTTGTCGTTATTTCTCGGATGAGTATGTATGGCTGGAGAAGATCGGTGAGGTCTATGAGGCCGATCCGGACGGCAAACCGATCCGCTCGATCGGAATCCTTCGGGATATGACCGTCGATAAACGGCACGAGGCGGATGTGCAGGCCAAGCGTTTGGCGGAAGAGAGCGACCGGATGAAGTCCGCTTTTATCGCTAACATGAGCCATGAGATACGTACCCCTTTAAATGCCATCGTCGGCTTTTCTACCTTATTGGCGGAGAGTGACGATGAGGAGGAAAAAAAGGAATATCTGAGGATCATAGAGAGTAGCAATGAGTTTTTGTTGCAGTTGATCGGTGATATCTTGGATATCTCGAAGATCAAGTCCGGAAAGATGGAGTTTATTTATACGACCCTGCGTTTGAGTGAGATATTCGCTCCCCAGCAGCAAGCTTTCGCCTTGAGAGTGGCCCCGGGTGTAAAGGTTATCTTTGAGTCGGACGGTAATGACTATTGTATTGTGTCGGAGAAGACCCGTTTGACTCAGGTTTTGACCAATTTCCTTTCCAACGCCGTGAAGTTCACCAGCTCGGGTTCTATACGGTTTGGTTATCGTTTGACCGATGATGGTATCTATGTCTACGTAACGGATACGGGTATGGGAATCAGTAAGGAGTCTCAAGCGAGCATATTCAATCGTTTCGTGAAATTGAACAGCTTTAAGCAAGGAACAGGATTAGGTCTTTCTATCTGCAAGACGATTATTGAGAAGTTGAAAGGTAAAATCGGGGTTGAGTCGGAGGAGGGAAAGGGCTCTACATTCTGGTTTACGATACCTTGCCAACCGATGAAAGTGAAATAAGACATTCAAGTTTGGTTGGAATTTATAGGTAAATCACCTCATCCGCCAACAACCGAATCTCATCCGGATTATGTGACGTGAAAAGAATGATCCGTTCTTCTTTCATTTGCTTTTCTCGTATTCGTTCTATAATACGATGGCTTAAGGCTTCATCCAAGCCTTTGAACGGCTCGTCCATCAAAAGGAGAGGAGAAGGGTATGCCAATGCCCTAGCTATAGCGATACGTTGTTGCTGTCCGTAACTAAGCTCTTTAGGATATCGGTTCCCGAAGGGCTCCATTTCCATTTCCTGTAAGTGTTTTTGGGCAATTCGCCGGGCTTTTTCCTCCGTGAGAAAAGAGGAGAGGGGGAGGATGATATTTTCTTCTGCGGTTAGATGGGGCAGGAGTTGCGGTTGTTGGAATATGGTGGCGATTCCAAAGTGTCTTGTGGGATGTATCTCTCCTTCCGTAGGCAATAAGATACCTCCGATTAGGTTTAATAACGTTGTTTTTCCTTTGCCTGAAGGTGCGCTAATTCCATAAATAATCCCTTTTTGAAAGGAATGGGAAAAGTGCTGTATGCCATATTGGTAACTTATATCTTTCGTGTCTAAAACTGATAATGTAGGGGTGGGGATGGTCTGATCCTCATTCGCGAAAGATATTTTAGGGGTGATATCAGCGACTTTGCTAATTCCTTTATCAAAAAAGAAACTGATGAATACCGCCACGATTGTCCAAGCGAGCAGCTCAGGGACAGCGATAAAGTTTTGCGCCCTTTTCATCTCGCTTCCGATTCCGAATGCGCATTGCGACAAGACTTCTCCCATAATGATCGCACGCCAGCCGAATCCGGCGGCGGAGGCAAGTCCGCTATATAAGAATGGCTTTAGCTGCGGATAGATGATCTGGAATAAGACATTGGAACGTCTGATATGGAATTGACGTGCCATAATGGATAAACCCGGACGCAGGTCGAGGATTCCCCGTGTCAGATTCTCTGTTAGTAGCGGGAACATGGTGAGAAAGGCGATCATCAAAGGGATGCTTTCCGGATTTAGGAATATAAGCGCCAAAAGTATGAAGGATATGACCGGGATCGAGCGCATGATGGCAAGCAGAGGTCTGAATAATTCATACACCCACTCAAAACGGGCGAATAACCCGGCCATCCCTATCGCACAAACGAATGAGATCGACATGCCTAAGATTCCCCTAAGTATAGTCGCTCCGGCCGACTGATAGAAACTACCGGAGACGAGCCATTCGCAAAGTGTCCGTACGAGTCGGGGAAGTGAAGGTACCAACTCCGGTTGGTTGGCTATAACGGCGAATAGTTGCCATCCCGCCAAGAGGATAGCGGTAGCGACTATTGTAGTGATTGTTTTTCGCAATCTCATTGTTTTTCGGGGATAAATCCGGCACCGGGAAGCCTCCCGCCGACGGCCTTGGGTTCATACTGTTCGATGAGACGTAGGAAACCCATGACGGCATCTTTCGCCTCGATAGCTGATAAATAATAGATTTTACACCGCTCGATACTTTTAGGAGTTAAGGCCCCTTGGGCGAAGATTCCATGTTCTTCCAAAGAATGGATGGTCTCTTTCGGATATCGTACGGCTTTTTGGCAGGAGGCTCGTAAGGCATCCTCAAAAGCGATACGATATTTCTCCATCGTCGGGGTGTATACGACCGCTGTTTGGGCGAATCCGAGGGTATCGTTGTCTGTAAAATGATTCAAGTCCGCAGTTATTCGTAAGCTGCTGTCTTTCCGTAAAGCGATGCTTAGAAACGGTTCCCCGAGCACGGCACGATTTACTTTTCCGGCTAAGATGCCTTGGGTGATTTCCCCGGCGGTATTGAAGGCGTAATTCAAAGGATAATCTAATCGTTGGCGGCCGAGATAGTACCGGGTAAGGATATCGGGAGTCGTACCGTTGCCGAATACATACAATGCCGGTTCTTTCAAGGGAGTTTTCTCAACGAGGTAAAGGGTTCCCCAGATCGGGCACCCCGCTAGTTTGATCTTGATCCCTTTATTGTACAAGTTCGCCGCATTGATCATGGGGAGTACGGCTATGTCGGTCTCCTGCTTGATCAGTAAGGCTTGCGCCAGATCAGGCGAGTCTACCACTTTTACTTGTACTTTTTTGTTATCTATAATTGGAGGATTCTCAAGCCAATCGGCGAATGCGATAACGGATGGACCACGAAGTACCGAAACCTTGATTACGGTATCTTCCGTTTGTGCGTGCCGGCAACCGGAGCAACAAAGTATGAATAGTAGAAAAATGTATTTAATCATATCTAGACCTCTATAAAACAATTAAGGATTGCCTCCCGGCAACCCCTAACCAACTTTGTTAACCTTAAATCTAATACTATTATGAAAAAACCACAGTGCAAATGTACTGTTTTCTATATATCTGTCAATAGAATAAATGCTAATTAGTGTTTTGAGGTTCATAAGAAAAGCTAAAAAGCCTTCTTTTGAGTCGCTAGGCTAACCAAAACAATCGTTATCGCCGATAATGGCAAAGCAAATAAGATCGGATCTATCGCATGCCACGGATATACATCGATCAAGACGTCTTGTCCGAATAAAGCCTTGCAAAGTCCTACCGGAGCCGCTTCCGCCTTATGAAGGAACAACATGGCGAATAAACTGGCCAAGCCTCCTACCCATAAGCTGACCAAGGCCCCTTGCCGGGTAGCCCCTTTCCAATATAACGAGCAGAAATAGGTAGGTAGGAATGTAGCCGCGCAAATACCCATGAACAAGGCGGTGCCTCGTGCGATAATACTCGCGCTTAGCGTATAGCAGATAACGTAGCTGACCAAGATAGAGCATAGCACGCCGATACGTACACCTAATGTAGAGTTCGGATTTTTGCTACGTCCTAGTTTGGGGAATGCGTCTGCCCCGAAAGCCGCTCCCATGGTATGAAATTGCGCGCTAAGGGTAGACATACTGGCAGAGAGAATACAAAGCATGAAAACC
>ENA-OPMG01000501-OPMG01000501.1-human-gut-metagenome-genome-assembly--contig:-NODE-501-length-27981-cov-3.752525_pt1 | contig 27981 bp, 25 predicted proteins | sample MGYA00241522_ERZ501741 | MGnify/ENA primary metagenome ERZ501741 (study PRJEB25962, sample SAMEA2042616) | human gut metagenome | biome: human gut; feature: human-associated habitat; material: faeces...
AGATAAAAACCGGCGGTACAACATTCATGCGTGTTGCCGATGACGGTTGCGGTATTTACCGTGACGATATCAAAGTTGCGTTTTTAAGACACGCAACCAGTAAAGTTAAGGTTGAATCTGACCTTGACAGTATTTCTACACTCGGATTCAGAGGAGAGGCTCTTGCGTCAATTTGTGCAGTGTCACGACTTCAACTTATTACGAGGAATGTAAACGAGGAAATCGGAACTTCATATGAAATTGACGGCGGTGAAGAACAGAGCTTTGATGATGCAGGTTGTCCTGTCGGCACAACATTTGTTATCAGAGATTTGTTCTACAACATTCCTGCTCGTGCAAAATTTTTGAAAAAGGATGTTTCGGAGGGTAACGCAGTTTCAAATATAATCGACAAAACTGCTTTGTCACATCCCGAAATTGCATTTACATACATTAAAGACGGAAAGCAGGTTCTTCGTACATTCGGCGACGGAAAACTTATTTCTGCAATATATTCGGTTTTTGGAAAAGATTTTGCGAAAGGACTTATTCCGGTTGATTATCAGCTTGATGCAATAAAGGTTTACGGCTATATTTCAAAGCCCGAACACTCAAGACCAAACCGTAATATGCAGAATTTTTTTATCAACGGAAGGTACATCAAAACCAGAACGGCTATGGTTGCACTTGAGGAGGCTTTTAAGGGCTCAATTATGGTCGGAAAATTTCCGTCGTGTGTTCTTAATATCGAATTGCCGTGCGAAATTATTGATGTAAATGTTCATCCTTCAAAGCTTGAGGTCAGATTTATAAATGAAAGACCTGTTTTTGATGCGATTTATCATGCGGTAAAATCTTCACTTATGAAGTATGACAGCCGTAAAAAAGCGTCATTTAAAAAGGAAACGGCTTTTAATGAGGTGCAAAATAAATTTAATCCGTTTAACAATGCGCCTGCCGTTCTGAACAAGCCTGTTGTGCAAAGTTCTAAAAATGATTTTGTACAAAAACAGTATGCTAAACCGATACCTGACAATCCCAAAACAGAGGTTACAACACCTGTTGTTACATCCGGAAAATCCGATGATTTTAATCCGTTTTCCGATGTCGCATTTAATGATAATAAGAAGATTGGCGAGGCAGCTATTCGTTCTGTTACAAAGTCCATTGATGATATAAAAGTTGCGGATATATCCAATCCGTTTGATATTTTCAGCAAACAGGCGATAAATAAGGCAAAAGAGGAAGAAAAGTTAAAATCAACTTTCAAGCCTGAAATTGTTCAGCCAACTTCGCTTGTTGAAGATGAAAAAACTGATACAGAAAGTATTACCGATAAAAGTCCGATTGTAAGCCCTAAAGAGGTTAATGTAATTGTTTCGGAAGAATCTATTGAGAAATCAAAAGAGCCTGTTCTTGTAAACGATAATCAGACGAGCATCAAATATATCGGAGAGGCTTTCGATACATATATCATTGCAGAAAAAAACAATAAAGAAATTCTTTTGATAGACAAACATGCCGCCCATGAGAGAATTATTTATGAAAAACTCAAAGCCGAAAAGGCAGCTGACTACAGGCAGATTTTACTTGCTCCTGTTACAGTCCCTCTCGGAAAAACCGAGTATGATGCGGCAATTAATAATCTTGATATGTTTTCCGATTGTGGCTTTGAAGTTGAAGATTTCGGTAACAGCACGGTTATTGTAAGAAGTTCGCCGCAGTATATTCCGGCTGTTGAAATTGAAGATTGCATTACCGAGATGTCGGGCTACATTTCTCAGGGGAAAACCGATATCTTTACCGAAAAAATGGATTGGTTTTACAGCAATGTTGCTTGCCGTTCAGCTATAAAGGCAGGCAATAAAAGTACGCCTGAGGAGCTTATAGGGATTGTAAAACACCTTGAAGAACATCCTGAAATTAAGTATTGTCCTCACGGCAGACCGATTTGCATTGTTCTTACAAAGGGTGAAATTGAAAAACAGTTTGGCAGGGTGTGATTTTTTGGAAAAATCTATTAATACGGTTTCAATTGTCGGTCCTACCGCATCAGGCAAAACAAAACTTTCGGTTGAACTTGCAAAGCATTTTAACGGTGAAATCGTATCTGCCGATTCCATGCAGATATACAAGGGAATGCAGATTGCAACAGCCAAACCTACCAAAAAAGAGATGGATGGAATTCCTCATCATATGATGGACTTTCTTCCACCTGATAAAACCTATTCGGTTGCGTCATATGTAACTGATGCTTCAAAATGTATAGCAGATATTCATTCAAGAGGCAAATTACCGTTTATTGTCGGCGGAACAGGTCTTTATGTTGATTCACTTCTGAACAATGTTTCTTTCAGTGATGATAAACGGGATGAAGATTATTGTTTAGAACTTCGCAAGATTGCCGAAGAACATGGAACAGACAGGTTGCTTGAAATGCTTGCAAAATTCGATCCGAAATCGGCTGAAAGACTTCGTGAAAGCAGAAATCTTAAAAGAATAATCCGTGCCATTGAATTTTACAAAACAACAGGAAAAACTATCACACAACAAATTGAAGAATCACATAAAATTCCGTCTCCGTATATAACTGTAAAAATCGGTCTTAATTGCCGTGACAGACAGGTGCTTTATGACAGAATAAATAAGCGTGTAGATATTATGCTTGAAGAAGGTTTGCTTGAGGAGGCTGAACGGGTTATTAATTCCGACCTGAGCTATACATCAATAAAGGCGATAGGATACAAGGAATTGATTCCTTATTTTAAAGAAAATAAAAACCTGAATGATTGTGTTGAAAAATTGAAAATGGAAACCCGCAGATATGCAAAAAGACAAATTACTTGGTTTAAGCGGGATTCGGAGATTAATTGGATTTATATTGATGAATATAATTCATTTAAAGAAATATACAGTTATGCAAAGGCTGTAATCGAAAGAGGCTTACTTTATGGATAAATTGCTTTTCAGACGAATTTTGATGATTGCGTTATCAGTTCTTGCAGTTGTTTATGCCGCCTATCTTCTGATAAGTACAAATTTTAAAATGTATCCGACTGAAAATGCTGTTCAAACAACAGTCACGGATAAAATTTATTCAAACGGATTTATTATCCGTGATGAAAATATGATTCAGAATAATACTTCGGGTGTGCTTTCATATACAGTGCATGACGGTGATGAGGTAAAAGCCGGCGGTGAAATTGCAAAATCATATGCAAATGATGATGACGCAGCTTCACAGTCAAAAATCAGCGCATTACAGGAACAGCTTTCCGATTTGCAGACACTTCAAAAAACAAGCACGGCCGGCAACATAGGTATTGATACTATCAACAACAATATAAATAATAATATCATTTCACAAATTCGCAGTATCAATGACGGCGATTTGGCAAATATTGATAATGTCACAAATAATCTGCTTTATTCAATAAACCAAAGACAGATTTACACAGGCAAAGCAACTAACTTTAATGACAGAATTTCAGAACTCCAGGCTGAAATAGCCACTCTTGAAGGCAAAACAGGAAAATCAACAGGTAATATTACAACTGAAAAATCAGGTTGTTTTCTCTCGCATTGTGACGGATATGAAAATGCGCTTGATTACAATAATCTTGACCGTCTGACTCTTTCTGACCTTGATAATGTAAAGCAGACAAAAGTGTCCGGCAATATTGCAGGCAAGGTTGTAACGGGATTGAAATGGTATGTTGCCTGTAAGGTTACGGCTGATGAGGCAACAAGACTTTCTTTGTGGGACGGTTCCGCTACGGTGCTGTTCTCTGACGCATCGTCTGAAAGCATTCCCGCCACTATCAAGAGGATTTATCAGGAATCAAAAGACAGCGACGCCCTTCTTATTCTTGAGTGTGACTATATGAATTCCGACCTTGCTCAGGCAAGACAGGAACCGATTGAAATAGGTCTTGGTTCATACACAGGCTTGAGAATCAGCAAAAAGGCTATTCATGATGACTATGTAACAAAGACAACCTATGATGACAATGACAATAAACATACCGAACAGGTTAAGGTTCAGGGTGTATATGTGCTTCACGGAAGTGAAGTGCGGTTCAAACAGATATCTATTCTGTATGCCGACGATGATTATGTTATTTGCGATCCGGAGCCGGACAGCAAAGACCTTGTTGACGGCACAACAGTTGAGTTATATGATCAGGTAATTCTTGAAGGAGATGATTTGTATGACGGAAAAGTTGTTAACTGACGTTGAATACAATTACAAATTTATTGATGAGCGAATAGCCGAGGCTGCCGAAAAGTCCGGAAGAAAGCGTGAGGATATTACATTCCTTGCCGCAACAAAAATGGTTGAACCTGAGGTTATTAACCACGCAATTTCACTTGGACTTGACCACATAGGTGAAAACAAGGTTCAGGAGCTTTTGTCAAAGTATGATAAGTATAACCTTGACAACTGTTCTCTTCAGTTTATCGGTCACTTGCAGACAAACAAGGTAAGACAGATTATCGATAAGGTTGATCTTATTCAGTCTGTCGATTCAATAAAGCTTGCATCGGAAATTTCAAAACAGGCTTTAAAAATCAATAAAAACTGTGATGTTCTTGTTGAGGTAAATATCGGCAGAGAAGAAAACAAGTCAGGCGTTATGCCCGAACAGCTTGAAGAATTACTTTGTCAGATTGCCGAATTGGACGGTATTTCAGTTAAAGGTCTTATGGCAATACCTCCGATTTGTGAATCTTCACAGAAAATTTCTGAATTTTTCAATAAAATGCATAATATATTTATTGACATCTCGCAAAAAAAATTAGATAATATAGATATGAATATTCTTTCAATGGGTATGTCTGCCGATTATTACGAAGCTGTACTTGCAGGTGCAAATATGGTCAGAGTTGGTTCGGCATTATTCGGTGCAAGGAATTATACATAATTTTAGGAGGATTATATAATGGCTGGTTTTGTAGATAAGTTTAAACGCATGTGGGACGCCCCCGATGATGAGTATGAGTACGATGAATATGGTTATGCTGACGAAGGTGCAGAAGAAGATTATAAAGAAGAACCTGTAAGAAACACTAAAAAAGAAAGAGATCTCGGCGGCGGAAACAAGGTCGTAAACATTAATGCTACCACCAATCTTCAGGTTGGTTTATTCAAGCCCGAGCGTTTCGGCGAAGAAACCCGCACAATTGCCGATGAGCTTATGAAGGCTCACACAGTAGTTCTTAATCTTGAAGATACAAATAAAGATATGGCAAGAAGAATCCTTGATTTCCTCAGCGGTGTTGCGTATGCAAACCGTGGTAAAATCAAGCGTGTCGCTACAAATACATATATCATTATTCCGAGCAATGTTGACCTGACAGGCGACGATTTACTTGATGAGCTTGAGAACAACGGTGTTTACTTCGGATGATGACAAACAGCTGATTGCTCGGCTTAATAACGGTATTGACCTTTGTCTGACGAGACAGAAACCGTATTTTATGCCTTTTATGAGCGAAAGGAAACAAGCTCTTCTTGTTTCCGAACTTAAAAAAGCATATTTCGACAACTACCTTTTCTTTGGCGGGTATGATGATTCCGAGAGAAAAATGCTTGGCTTGTTTTTTGACGAACCGAGTACGAGTATGTTCCCGATATGCGGCATTGAATTTTCATTCAGAAAATGCGACCGACTCACTCATCGTGATTTTCTCGGTTCTTTGATGTCGCTCGGAATAGAGCGTGAAACTGTCGGGGATATTCTTGTTGAGGACGGACGGGCTGTTGTATTTGTAAAAGCAGAATTGTCCGATTATGTCAAGTCGCAGATTTCAAAAGTCGGCAGAGTCGGCGTTAAGGTTGATGACGCTGATTTGTCAAAGCTTCCGCAGGGAAGAGGAGTGGAAGAAAAAACATTTATAGTTTCTTCTTTACGACTTGATAATATTGTTGCCGCTGTATGTAAACTGTCTCGAGAAAAAACAAAGACTGTCATTATGTCGGACAGCGTATGTGTTAATTTTGAAGAAACTAAAAATGTCAGTTTTAACCTAAAGGGAAATGATGTTTTTACAATTCGCGGAAAAGGCAAATTCGTTTTAAAAGGTATACTTGGAACTACAGGAAAAGGTCGAATGAGAATTTCGGTTATACATTATAAATAAGGAGTGCAGATAAATGCTTACAATTGATGAAATTAAAAATATAAGCTTCAGAAAAGCCACTCTTAACGGTGGTTACAGAGCTGAAGATGTTGACTCATTTATTGATGAAGTCATTGTTTCTTTTGAACAATTGAAGAAAGAAAAAACTAACCTTGTTCACAAGATTGATGTTCTTGCAACAAGAGTTGAACAGTACAGAGCAGATGAAGAAACAGTAAGAAATGCTTTGCTTGCTTCACAGAAGGTTGCTGATGCCTGCATAAGAGAAGCAAAGGAAAAGGCTGCAAAGATTGTTCGTGATGCCGAAACAAAGGCTCAGACTCTCCTTGTTGACGCAAACAATATGACTGCTGCCGAGAAAGAGCATTATTTACAGCTTCAGTCAGATGCGGCTAATCTCAGAAATGAACTTATTTCACTTTACAGTAAGCATATTAAGTCAATTGATGATCTTCCTTCAACTTCCGATGTTGAGGCTTCAAAGGCTGAACTTGACGAAAAGTATCCTACAGAGGATGTGGCAGCCCCTGCACAGCCTCAGGTTGAAGATGATGTTAAGATTGCAGTACCTTCGGAAATGAAAGCTGAGCCGATTGCTGAAACTGAAGAAGTATCTGCTCCTCCTAAAAGACAGAGCAAGTTCAGTCATCTCAAGTTCGGCGATAACTATGATGTAACTGCCGACTGATTTTTATTTAGATTTTAGATATTGGAGAGAATATAAAATGTCCCAGGATTATAATTCAACACTTAATCTTCCAAAGACAGACTTCCCTATGAGAGCAGGTCTACCGAAAAGCGAGCCTGTTACACTTCAAAATTGGGAAGATGAAAAGGTTTACGAAAATCTTATGAAAGTAAATGAGGGAAAGCCTCTGTTCATTCTTCATGACGGCCCTCCTTATGCTAACGGTGACATTCACCTTGGTCACGCACTTAATAAGATTCTTAAGGATTTTATCGTAAGATATAAGAATATGGCAGGCTTTAAAGCTCCGTATGTTCCGGGTTGGGATACACACGGACTTCCTACGGAACTTAAAGCAAGAAAGAAAGCCGGTATCGGTAATTCTGCTGAAATTTCTGTTGTTGAACTTCGTAAAATGTGCGAAGAGTTCGTAAAAGGCTACATTAACGATCAGCGTACGCAGTTTAAAAGACTTGGCGTAATCGGTGAATGGGATAAGCCGTACATCACTCTTAATCATGAGTTTGAGGCTGAACAGATCAGAGTGTTTGCTGAAATGGCTACAAAGGGCTATATCTACAAGGGCTTAAAGCCTGTTTATTGGTGTCCGGAGTGTAAGACTGCTCTTGCCGAGGCTGAAATTGAGTATGCTGAAGATCCTTGCCATTCAATCTATGTAAAGTTTAATGTAACCGACGATAAGGGCGTTTTCTCAAATATGGGAATCGATCCTTCAAAGGTTAAGTTTGTAATCTGGACAACTACAACTTGGACACTCCCTGCAAATGTCGCAATTTGCGTAGGTCCGAGATTTGAATATTCTGTAATCAAAACAGGTGATGAATACCTTGTTATGGCGTCAGAGCTTTATAAGTCTGCTCTTGATGAGGCAGGTATAACAGACTTTGAAGTTGTAGCAACGGTAAAGGGCAGTGAGCTTGAGTATATAAAAACAGCACATCCTTTCCTTGACAGAGAGTCCCTTGTTATCGTTGGCGAGCATGTAACTCTCGAAAGCGGTACAGGTTGTGTACACACAGCTCCCGGACACGGTGTTGACGACTACAATGTATGTCAGAATTACCCTGAGATTCCAATTATCTGTCCTGTTGATTCTAACGGTGTTCTTACAGAAGAAGCAGGTCAGTTTGCAGGTCTTACAACTGATGAGGCTAATAAGAAGATTGCCGCCTATCTTGAAGAAAACGGCTCACTTTTTGCATTAAAGAAAATTGTCCATCAGTATCCGCATTGCTGGAGATGTAAAACTCCTATCCTTTTCAGAGCAACAGACCAGTGGTTCTGTTCGGTTGACGATTTCAAGGATGAGGCTGTTGACGCTATCAATACGGTTAATTGGATTCCTGCATGGGGCAAGGACAGAATTACATCAATGGTAAGAGAAAGAAAAGATTGGTGTATTTCCCGTCAGAGAAAATGGGGTGTTCCGATTCCGATTTTCTTCTGTAAGGATTGCGGAGAGGCTCTTATTGATAAGGATGCTATGCTTGCTGTTGCAGACTTATTCGGTAAAGAAGGCTCAAACGCTTGGTACAATCACACATCCGCAGAGATTCTTCCTGCCGGTACAAAGTGTAAGAAGTGCGGTTGTACTGAATTTGACAAAGAAAAAGATATTATGGATGTTTGGTTCGATAGCGGTTCATCACATGCCGCTGTTCTTGAACAGCGTGATAACCTTGAATCACCTGCTGACCTTTACCTTGAGGGTAACGACCAGTACAGAGGTTGGTTCCAGTCATCACTCCTTACATCCGTTGCTACAAGAGGCAGAGCACCTTACAAGGCTGTTCTTACTCACGGTATGATTCTTGACGATGAATCAAGAAAGATGAGTAAGTCACTTGGTAACGGCATCAGCCCACAGGATGTTATTAAGCAGTACGGTGCTGATGTACTCAGACTTTGGGTTGCATCAACCGACTATCAGACTGATGTTCATATTTCCAAGGATATCCTCAAGCAGATTTCCGAGTCATACAGAAAAATTAGAAATACCGCAAGATATATTCTCGGTAACATTTCTGACTTTAATCCCGATACAGATATGGTTGACTTTGACAAGGTGTTGCCGATTGATAAATGGGCACTTGCAAAGCTTAATGACCTTATCACAAAGGTTAGAACTTCATACGATAATTATGAGTTTCATATTGTATATCACAGCATTCACAACTTCTGTGTTGTTGATATGTCTAACTTCTATCTTGATGTTCTCAAGGACAGACTTTATACAGAAAAGGCTGACAGCCTCTCAAGAAGAGCCGCTCAGACCGTAATCTATGTTATCCTTGACGCAATGACAAGAATGATTGCTCCGCTCCTTGCGTATACATCAGATGAAATTTGGAAATACATGCCTCATTCCTCAAATGAGAATGCAGAACATGTTATCTTTAATGAGATTCCCGAAAACATCGCTATTGATGTTGACGATAAATTTATGGCTTTCTGGGACAGAATCCACGAACTTCGTGATAATGTTAAAAAGTCACTCGAATCCCTTATAAAGGATAAGACAATTAAGGGTTCGCTTGAAGCAAAGGTAACACTTTGTGCAGGCGGCGAAACACTTGAATTCCTTAAAAAGGCTGAGCCTGAGCTTTGTGCAGCATTCATAGTTTCCGAAGTTGAAATTGTTGATAACGGCGGTGAGCTTGAAATCAAACCTGAAAAAGCTGAGGGTGAAAAGTGCGAGCGTTGCTGGGCTATCAGCAAGACGGTGGGTCAGTGTGCAGAGCATCCTACAATCTGTTTCCGCTGTGTTCAGAATCTTAAATAATAACTGCTATTACAATAAATCGGTGTGATAAAACACACCGATTTATGTTTATGGAGGATAAAATGCCTGTTATTGCTCTTATAATCGGTGTGCTTTTAGCTGCCACTGATCAGATAATAAAATATTTTGTGCTTACCTATCTTCAGCCTGTAGGTTCGGTAACTGCCATTGACGGGTTACTCGATTTTACTTATGTTGAGAATCGAGGCGTTGCTTTCGGAATGTTTTCGGATATGCGTTGGTTTTTCGTAGCGGTTACTGTTGTTCTTATTGCAATAATAATATATATTATGTTCAAGAAGAAACCGTCAGGAAAGATGTTCTATATTTCTGCGGCACTTATAATCGGCGGCGGAATAGGTAATTTGATTGACAGGATTTTTTACGGTTTTGTAGTCGATTACATCAGCGTTTCATTCTTTCCCCCTGTTTGTAACTTTGCCGACTACTGCATTACAGTCGGAACACTACTTCTTATAGTTTATGTTCTGTTTTTCTCTAATGTTATGAAATCCGAAAAAAAGGTCAACAAAAGCAATGAATGAATTTAAACTTAATTGTGAAACAAGCGGTGTAAGACTTGATAAATTTATTTCGGATGCAAATATTGATTTATCACGCTCTGCTGCTGTTAATCTTATTGAGAACGGAGCTGTGCTTGTAAACGACTCTGTTGTTTCAAAAAAGTACAAGCTTTCACAAGGTGATATTGTTGTTGTAAATGTTCCCGATCCGACGCCTTATGAGGCTAAAGCGGAAAATATTCCTCTTGATATAGTTTATGAAGATGAATGCTTGCTTGTTGTGAATAAGCCAAAGGGAATGGTGGTGCATCCTGCCGCAGGAAATTATGACGGTACTCTTGTAAATGCTTTGCTTTATCATTGCGGTGACAGCCTTTCGGGAATTAACGGCGTACTTCGTCCCGGCATTGTTCACCGCATCGACAAGGATACAAGCGGTCTTTTGATTGTTGCAAAAAATGATTTTGCTCACCGTTCTCTTGCAGAACAAATTAAGGAGCATTCTTTTACAAGGGAGTATGAGTCAATTGTATTTGGTAATCTGAAAGATGATGAGGGAACAGTTGACGCTCCAATTGGAAGAAATCCTAAAGACAGAAAGAAAATGTGTGTTATCGAAAAGAACAGCAAAAATGCGGTTACTCATTATTCGGTAATAACAAGGTATAAAGGTTACACACATATAAAATGCAAGCTTGAAACAGGTCGTACTCATCAAATCAGAGTTCATATGGCTTATATAGGTCATCCTGTGTCGGGTGATAAGGTGTATGGCGTAAAGAATGAAAAAGTTGATTTTGAAGGACAATGCCTTCATGCAAGAAAAATCGGTTTTATTCATCCAAAAACCAATGAATATATTGAATTCACTTCCGAATTGCCTGATTATTTCAAAAAATATCTTAAAAAGCTTGAAAATATATCATCACATTAATCGGAGCTTGACGGGATATATTCCGATTTTTTTAAACTAAATTGAAAAAACACTTGCATTATTATTCCGTATGTGGTATTATATTAAAGCATTTGAAACCGTCGTAACTCTCGACGAGGTTCAAATAACGGTTTAACCGTCATTTTGATGTGACAGTCCGCTGCTCGTTTGAGTAAGAATGTCGGAAAAATAAGGAGGATAAAAAATGGACGCATTAAAGACTATTGCTGCATCAAGCGTGAAGGAAACAACACCTGAGTTCAGCGTAGGTGATACTGTAAAGGTATCAGTAAACATTCGTGAAGGCGAAAGAGAAAGAATCCAGATGTTTGAGGGTACTGTTATTGCTAAAAGAGGCAGTGGCGTAGCTGAAACATTTACTGTAAGAAGAGTAGCTTACGGCGTTGGTGTTGAAAGAGTATTCCCTCTCCATTCACCCAATGTTAAAGATGTACAGGTTGTTCGTTACGGTAAGGTTCGCAGAAGCAAGCTCTACTATCTCCGTGACAGAGTTGGTAAGGCTGCTAAGGTTAAAGAGCAGATTCGTAAGTAATTCACGAAATCAAAAGGGACTTTTAAAAGTCCCTTTTTTTACTATTTTTCTTTATAGCAGGTGACAAAGTTGAAGAAAAGCAAAAATAATGTCAATGAGGCTAATATGGCTGTGCTTCAGCCTGAGGGTGTGAACGATTCTTCAGATATCAATCCTGAAATGTATGTGGATAAGAAACCGTCAATTTCCGAAAAACAATTTCTTGTTGCAAAAGAGGAAGGCGCAATGTCCGGTTTTTATGACTGGGTAAGATGCATCCTGTTTGCAATTTCGGTTGTTGTGGTTTGCCTTATCTTTTTGTTCCGCCTTGTTGATGTTGAAGGCAGATCAATGAATAACACACTTGCCACTAACGACAAGGTTATCGTAACAAATCTATTCTACACTCCCAAAAATAACGATATCGTTGTTATTTCTCACGGTGCAGAGTATAACAGTCCGATTATTAAGCGTGTTATCGCTGTTGCGGGACAGACTGTTAAGGTCGATTATGACAACGACCAAATCATAGTTGACGGTGTTGTTCTTGATGAACCGTACATAGAGGGTTCAACCTACGGCAACAATATAGGTGACAATGAAATTCCGGAAGTTATTCCTGAGGGCAAAATTTTTGTTATGGGTGATAACAGAAAGGATTCAATGGACAGCCGCAGTACAAAAATCGGTCTTATAGATGTTGATGATGTAATCGGTAAGGCACAGTTTGTAGTTTATCCGTTTGACCACTTCGGCTATCTGTACTGATGCTAAAGATTGTAAAAATTTAATGTTAATTTAAATTTTGATATTGTGAAAAGCTTATTTCTGTTTTATAATAGAAATAAGCTTTATTTTTTACGGAGGGTTATATGCCTCAAAAACCTAAAAATAATAAAATCAGAATTAAAATTAACGATAAAAAAATCACGAATTATATGTTTGATTTTACACGGACAATAATTTTTGTGTTTGCAATTATATCAGTAGCGTTTACTTTTATCGTCAGAGATGCCAATGTTGTAGGAAATTCGATGCTTGACACGCTCCACAGCGATGATAAAATTTTCATTACAAATTTTATGTATGAGCCAAAATGCGGCGATATTGTAGCTATCAACGCTGAAAATCAGATTGAAAAGAGAATTATAAAACGGGTTATAGCCGTTGAAGGACAAACGCTTGTCGTGGATTACAGTAAAAATGCAGTTTATGTTGACGGTATAAAAATTGATGAACCGTATGTTTCTTCTTTGACACGAGAACCGTCAAATCCATTGCAAATTCCGTATGTTATCCCTGAAGGTTATATCTTTGTAATGGGTGATAACAGAATTATTTCTCTTGACAGCCGTGATAAGAGTATAGGCCTTGTGTCTGTCGATGATGTAATCGGAAAAGCACAATTTATATTTTTCCCGCTTGACAGATTCAAGTATTTATATTAACAGATAATTTTTAAAGGATGTACATATATGAGCGAAATGCAGACTATTCAATGGTTCCCCGGTCATATGACCAAAACAAAAAGACAGATTCAGTCAAGTCTTAAACTTGTTGATGCTGTCGCAGAAATTATTGATGCAAGAATTCCTGTCAGCAGTCGTAACCCCGACCTTGCAAAACTTGTTCAGAACAAGCCGAGAGTTATTCTTCTCAATAAATGCGATATGGCTAATCAAACTGCCACGAAAATGTGGATTGACTATTTTAAAAAGCAGAATCTTGTTGCTATTCCGGTTGACTGCAAAAGTGGCAGAGGTCTTGACAAATTTGCACCTGCCGTAAATACGGTTATGAGCCATAAGATTGCAAGATTAAAAGAAAAAGGAATGGTAAATCCCACAATCAGAATTATGATTGTCGGTATTCCGAATGTAGGCAAATCTTCTTTTATCAATAAAATGGTAAAGAAAAACCGTGCAAAGGTTGAGGACAGACCGGGCGTTACAAGAGGTAATCAATGGTATACAATTGCAAAGAACCTTGAAATGCTTGACACTCCGGGTGTGCTTTGGCCAAAGTTTGACGATAAGACAGTCGGAGAGCATCTTGCGTTCACAGGTGCGGTTAAAGACCAAATTCTTGATATCGAACTTTTGGCGGTAAGACTTCTTGATTTCATCAAGGAACTCAAGCCTGATGATTTTATAACAAGATTCAAATTAGAAAACGAAGATATTGAAAATATTGATTCATACGAGCTTTTGAAAATGATTGGCAAAAAGAGAGGTATGCTTGTTTCGGGCGGTGAGATAGATACAGAGAGAGCCGCAATTATGTTGCTTGATGAATTCAGAAGTGCAAAGCTTGGCAGAATTACAGTTGAAATGCCGCAGGGGAGATAACAATGGATTGGCTTGAATATGAAAATAAAAATATTGCAAGAGGTTTTCTGAATATCTGCGGTGTTGATGAAGCCGGCAGAGGACCGCTTGCAGGACCTGTGTGTGCCGCCGCAGTTATACTTCCCGAAAATACCGTTATTGAAGGAGTCAATGATTCAAAAAAGCTTTCTGAAAAAAAGAGAGAGGCTTTGTTCGATGTAATAAAAGAACAGGCCTTGGCATACAGCATTGCATTTGCAAGCGTTGAAGAAATTGAGGAAATGAATATTCTTAATGCTGCTATGCTTGCAATGAAACGGGCAGTTGAAGGACTTGAACCAAGGGCTGATTATGCTATGATTGACGGCAACAGAATGCCTCCGCTGTCAATTGAGGGCGAATGTATTGTAAAAGGCGATGCAAAGTCAATGTCAATTGCCTGTGCGTCAATTCTTGCCAAGGTATCAAGGGATAGACTTCTTTATGAATACGACAAAGAATTTCCTCAGTACCTATTTGCAAAGCATAAGGGTTACGGCACAAAGGCTCATATTGAGGCGATTCTTAAATACGGACCGTGTAAGTATCACAGACCGAGCTTCTTGAAGAAAATATATAATAAGAAATGATTTTTACTACTAAACAAACAGGTGATAAGGGAGAGGCTTATGCCGCAAAATATCTGAAAAAGCATAAGTATAAAATTATTGCCAGAAATTATAAAAAACCTTACGGCGAAATAGATATCATAGCCGAGAATAAGGAAGTAATTGCCTTTGTTGAGGTTAAAACAAGAAAAGAGAATTCTCTTACACAACCCGTTGATGCGGTTAACCGTAAAAAGCAGATGAAAATATTAAAAACTGCCGATATGTATATGTATGAAAACAATATAGATAAAGAATGTCGATTTGATGTATGCGAAGTTTTTGTCAACAGTGATAATCTGAAACTTGTCGGCATTAATTATATTGAAGATGCATTCTGACGGGAGGTTGCCATGAATTTTTTTGACTTGCATTGTGACACGCTCTATAAGGCAGTAACCGAAAAGTCCGAACTGGATAATCCCTCATACGAAGTGAAATTAAATAACAATTCCAAATCCCACAGGTTACAGTGCTATGCTATATGGTTACCCGACACGCTTGACAGTAATGAGGCGGAAAAATTGTTCTTTGAATCGGCTGATTACCTGAAATCCGAATGTAACCGACTTGGAATTGAATTGTTAGGTATCGGTGAATTCACAGATAATGCTTTTTCAAAGTATCGAAACTCAGCGTTTTTTACAGTAGAAAACGGAAAAGCATTGAACGGCAAAATCGAGAATGTAAAGCGATTTGCAGAACTCGGCGTCAGAATAATGACTCTCACATGGAATAAGATGAACGAGATTGGTTCAGGTGTTTTATCGGAAGATAAATGCGGTTTAACGGACTTCGGAAAACTTGCAGTAGCCGAAATGGAAAAGTACGGTATTGTAATTGATATATCCCATGCAAGCGATGAACTGTTTTATGATGTTGTCAATCAGACGAATAAGCCGTTTATCGCAACTCATTCAGATTCACGGACAATTACTCAAAATCCGAGAAATCTTACAGATGAGCAGATTAAAATTATAATACAGAGAGGCGGACTTATAGGTCTAAATTTGCACAATGCTTTTCTTAATAATAATCCGGATAAAGCGTGTATGAACGATATTTTAAAGCATTGCGAATATATGCTGTCACTCGGATGTGAAAATTCTCTTTGCTTCGGTACGGATTTTGACGGTTGCGATTTGCCGAGGGATATTGTCGGAAGCGATTCAATCGGCGAAATATATGAACTTTTTCTTAGAAATAACTACAATGAAAGCGTTTTGAAAAAGATTTTTTACGAAAATGCGTATAATTTCTTTGAAAACTTTGACAATCAGCGAATAATGTAGTAAAATACTTGATGTTTAAAGCAATTTGAAAGGAAGATTTCAATGTTATACAACAGCACACAAAATGCCAAAGAAGTAGTTTCTGCGGCACAGGCCATTGCACAGGGTATTTCAAAGGACGGCGGTCTTTTTGTACCGCAGGAATTTCCTAAGTATGATGAAAATACCTTCAAGGCACTTTTGAAAACAGATTACAAAGGAAGAGCAAAGAAAGTATTTTCTGATTTTCTTTCTGATTTCACAGAAGAGGAAATCAGCGACTGCGTAGAAAAGGCTTATACAGCTCAGAAATTCGGCGGTGAAAATCCTGCTCCTATTTCATACTGTAATCTTGACGGAACAACCCTGAATATTCTTGAACTCTGGCATGGTCCTACATGTGCGTTTAAGGATATGGCACTCCAGATTCTCCCGCATCTTCTCACAAAGTCACTCAAGAAGAAATATGACGGCAAGACAGCTGTTATTCTTGTTGCTACATCAGGCGATACAGGCAAGGCTGCTCTTGAAGGCTTTAAAGATGTTGAACACACAAAGATTGTTGTTTTCTATCCTGTTGACGGTGTAAGTCCGATGCAGAAGCATCAGATGAATACTCAGGAAGGTGAAAATGTTCGTGTTTGTGCAATCAAGGGTAACTTTGATGACGCTCAGACAGGTGTTAAGAAGATATTCACTACACCTTCAGTTGCAGAAAAGCTCGCTGAGAATAATATGCTTTTCTCATCAGCAAACTCAATCAACTGGGGCAGACTTCTTCCGCAGATTGTTTACTATATTTCGGCTTACTGCGATCTTGTAAATGACGGTAAAATCGAGCTTGGCGACAAGATTAATGTTGTTGTTCCGACAGGTAACTTCGGTAACATCCTTGCATCATACTATGCAAGTCTCATGGGACTTCCAATCAACAAGTTCGTTTGTGCGTCAAACTCTAATAATGTTCTTACAGATTTTATCAAAACAGGCGTTTATGATAAGAACAGAAACTTCTATACAACAATTTCACCTTCAATGGATATCCTCGTTTCAAGTAACCTTGAAAGACTTCTCTACAAGCTTTCAGGTGATAATGACGAAGTTACAAGAGGCTGGATGAATGCACTCAAATCAGAAGGCAAGTATGAAGTAAGTGATGATGTAAAGGCTGTTATCAACGAAAAGTTCTACGGCGGATTCTGTGATGATAAGAATACAGAGGCTACAATTCACGAGATGTTTGAGCAGGATAAGTACCTTTGTGATACTCACACAGCTGTTGCAATCAATGTGTACAAGCAGTATGTTGAGGAAACAGGCGACAAGACACCGTCTGTAATTGCGTCAACTGCAAGTCCGTATAAATTCTCTAAGGCTGTTCTTGAGGCTGTTGAGCCAAACGCAACACTTCCTGAAACAGAATTTGATATGGTTGATGAACTTCATAAGGTTTCCGGTGCCGAAGTGCCTGCACCTCTTGCAAATCTTAAAAATAAAACTGCTCGATTCTCTGATGTTACAGAAGTTAGTGATATGGAGAATTATGTTCTCGGAGCACTCGGTATAGATTAATGGCATTATTTGCTATAGCGGATTTACATCTTTCACTTGGTGAAGATAAGCCTATGGATGTTTTCGCAGGCTGGAACGATTATACTTCAAGACTTGAAAATAACTGGAGAAAGCTTGTTACCGATAATGACACGGTTGTTGTGTCTGGCGATATTTCCTGGGCAATGAAGCTTGAAGAAACTCTTACGGATTTTACTTTCATAGAAAATCTTCCCGGTAAGAAAATTTTCAATAAAGGCAATCACGATTATTGGTGGAGCACCAAGACAAAAATGGATGTGTTTCTGAAAAATAATTCACTTGATTCGATATCTATCCTTTTCAATAATTCATATGTTGTTGACGATTACGCAATTTGCGGTACAAGAGGATGGTTTCTTGAGAATGAATCTCAAAATGATATAAAAGTCCTGAACAGGGAAGTCGGCAGACTTGAAATGTCAATACAATCAGCTATAAAAACAGGAAGGGAACCAATAGTGTTTTTACACTATCCTCCTGTTTACGGAACAACAAAATGTGACGAAATATTTAATGTTCTTTTGAAATATGACATCAAAAAATGTTATTACGGACACCTTCACGGAAAAAAGAATATGAGGTTTGCAATTGAAGGTGAATACGAAGGTATTGATTTTAAGTTGATTTCTTGTGACAGGTTGTCATTTATGCCAATTTTAGTCAGATAAATTCTGTATTTTCTATTGGCAAAATTATTTTGTTGTGATATAATAAGATGATTTCTTGATTTTGAATTTAAACTTTGGAGGAATATTAAAATGGCATTAAAGGAATGTACAAAAAAAGAACAGGCTAATTCATATGAATTAGAGGTTAATGTTGACGGTGAAACTTTTGGTAACGCTGTTAACAGAGTTTATAAAAAGCAGGTTAAAAGCATCAATATCCCCGGTTTCAGAAAGGGCAAAGCTCCCCGTCATGTAATTGAGAAAATGTACGGTTCGGAAGTATTTTATGAAGATGCTATGCAGGATTGTTATCCGGACGCTCTTTATGAGGCCGCTAAAGAAGCAGGTATCAAGATAGTTTCGGTTGAAACCCTTGAGGCTATTGAGGCAAGCAAAGAAGGTTTCTCATTCAAGGCTAATGTTGTTGTTGAGCCTGAAATGGAAATTAATAACTACCTCGGCATTGAAGTTACAAAGAAGTCAACAGAGGTTACAGACGAGCTCGTTGACGAAGAAATTGAGAAGGTTCGTGACCGCAACTCAAGAATGGTAACTGTTGACGACAGAGCTGCTCAGAATGATGATGTAGCTGTTATTGACTTTGAGGGTTTTGTTGACGGTGAAGCGTTTGAAGGCGGTAAGGCTGAAAACTATAACCTTAAGCTTGGATCAGGCAACTTCATCCCCGGCTTTGAGGAGCAGATTGTAGGTCACAAGACAGGTGAAGAGTTTACAATCACAGTTAAGTTCCCGGATGATTATCAGGCTGAAGAGCTTAAAGGTAAGGAAGCTGAATTCAAGATCAACCTTCACGAAATTAAGGCTAAGGAACTTCCGGAAGTCGATGATGAGTTTGTAAAGGATGTTTCCGATAAGGAAACACTTGACGAGTACAAGGCTGAGCTTAAAGAAACTGTTGCTAAACGCCTTCAGGATGAGGCTGACAAGGATATTGACAATCAGATTTCCGAAAAGCTTATGGAACTCCTTGAGGGTGAAATTCCTGAGGCAATGTATGATAATCAGGCTAACGAGATGGTAAGAGAATTTGATATGCGTCTCCGTTCACAGGGCCTTGATATGAAGACATATATGCAGTACATGGGTATGGATGCAAACGCACTCAAGGGTATGTATAAAGAAGAGGCTGAAAAGAGAGTTAAGTTAAGACTTGCTCTTGAAGCAGTTGCAAGAAAAGAAAATATTGAAGTTACAGAGGCTGACCTTGACGCTGAATACGGCAAGATGGCAGAGGCTTACAAGATGGATGTTGATAAGGTTAAGGAGGCTGTTCCTGCTGAATCACTCACAGAAGATGTTAAGGTTGAAAAGGCTCTTAATCTCGTAAAGGACAAAGCTGTTATTAAGTAATTTGAATATTTTTTTTATATCTGTTAATCACTATTTAAGAAAGGTTATGATTAAATGGCATTAGTACCATATGTTATCGAACAGTCAAGCAGGGGCGAACGCTCTTTTGATATCTATTCCCGTCTTCTTGAAGACAGAATTGTTATGCTTAACGAAGAGGTAAACAGTGCAAGTGCAAGCGTTGTAGTTGCTCAGTTGCTTTACCTTGAAAGTAAAGATCCGACAAAGGATATCAGTCTTTACATCAATAGCCCCGGTGGCAGCGTAACAGACGGCTTTGCTATTTTTGATACAATGAATTATATCAAGTGTGATGTTTCCACAATCTGTATGGGTATGGCTGCAAGTATGGGTGCATTCCTTCTTGCTGCAGGCGCTAAGGGTAAGCGTCTTGCACTTCCTAACAGTGACATTATGATTCACCAGCCTTCAGGCGGTGCTCAGGGTCAGGCTACTGACATGGAAATTCACACAAGACACATTCTTGATATGAAAAAACGACTCAATCAGATTCTTGCTGACAACACAGGTCAGCCGATTGATGTTATTGCAAAGGATACCAATCGTGATAACTTCATGACTGCACAGCAGGCACTTGAGTATGGTTTGATTGATAAGGTTATCGAAAAAAGATAAAGGTGAGGTAAACTGATGGCTAACAAAAATAACGAAGATATTTATTGCTCTTTCTGCGGAAAACCTCAGGAGATGGCAGGCAGACTTATTGCCGGTAACGGTGTCTATATTTGTGACCGGTGTGTTGAGCTCTGTATGAATATTCTTCGCGAATCAGGCGAGCTTGAACGTGAAAATGAAAATAAACTTTCAAAATCGGGAGAACCTCAGACCCCCGAACTGTCCGTTGATGACCTTTTAAAGCCAAAGGAAATCAAGACAATTCTTGATGAATATGTTATCGGACAGGATCATGCAAAAGTTACCCTGAGCGTTGCTGTTTACAATCACTATAAGCGTGCTTTTTCAAATGATGAGAGCGTAGATTTCGCTAAGAGTAATGTGTTGCTTCTCGGCCCGACAGGTGTCGGTAAGACATTACTTGCTCAGACGCTTGCAAAGGCTCTTGATGTTCCTTTTGCAATTGCTGATGCAACTACGCTTACCGAAGCAGGTTATGTCGGCGAGGATGTAGAGAACATTCTCTTAAAACTCATTCAGGCAGCCGATTTTGATATTGAAAAGGCAGAGCACGGCATAATTTACATTGATGAAATTGATAAAATTGCGAGAAAATCCGAAAACCCCTCTATTACACGAGATGTAAGCGGTGAGGGAGTTCAGCAGGCTTTGCTTAAAATTGTTGAGGGAACTGTATCCAATGTTCCGCCACAGGGTGGCAGAAAACATCCGCAACAGGAATATTTACAGATTGATACTAAGAATATTCTTTTTATCTGCGGCGGTGCATTTGACGGTCTTGAAAAGATAGTTGAAAAGCGTAAGGGTTCTTCTGTTATAGGTTTTGAGTCACTTGTTCAGTCAAAGCAGGAGCTTGATTCGACCGATTGGATGAAAGAGGTCACAGCACATGATCTTGTAAAGTACGGAATTATTCCTGAACTCATCGGTCGTTTGCCTGTTATTACTGCTTTGAGCGGCCTTGACACGGATGCACTTGTCAAGATTCTTACTGTTCCGAAAAACTCTATTGTTCAGCAGTATAAGAAACTTTTTGAACTTGACGGTGTTGAACTCCTTTTTGAAGAAGAGGCACTCAGGGCTATTGCACAACAGGCACAGGATCAGCATACAGGTGCAAGAGGACTTCGAGGAATTATGGAAGATATTCTTACAGACCTTATGTTTGAGGCTCCGTCTGATCCTACTATTGATAAGATTATTATTACAGAGGGCGTTATCAAAAACGGTGCTGCTCCGCAAATTACTCGCAAAAAGGAATTGTTACAGACAAATTCCGTAAAATTGACTCAAAAAGATGCAAAGAAGCGTCAGAAGCGCAGCACAGCGTCTTGATATTGTGAATTAAAGCTGTATTGCAATTACAATACAGCTTTTTGCTTTTATGAAAGGAATTTAAATGGATTTTGATATGCAAAAAAATCTGACTCTCCCTGTTCTTCCGTTGCGAGGGTTGGTGGTTTTTCCAAAATCACTTATTCATTTTGATGTTGGACGGAAAAAGAGTATTACGGCTATAAATAAAGCTATGAAAGCCGATCAACTTGTTTTTCTTACTTCTCAGAAGGATGCCGCAATAAACGAACCGGGTATATTTGATGTTTATGACACGGGCGTAATTGCCAAGGTCGTTCAGGTTTTGAAACAGCCTGAAAATACTACACGAATTGTAATTGAAGGTCAATGCAGGGCTACAATTATAAATCCTGTTTTTGACGAAAAGTGTCTTGTTGCAGAAGTTAAACCGTATGAGGAAGAAAGCGAGTATCTTACAGCAAGAGATTCCGCTCTTATGCGAACCGTAAAAAATGAATTTGACAAGTATCTTGAGATTTCTCCGAAGATGCCGTCGGATATTATTTTTAAGGTTGCCCTTTGCAAAAGACCGGGTGAACTTGCCGACTTTATCACAGCTAATCTCATTCTCGACTACAGAGTTAAACAGTCGATTCTTGAAACTTTCCCAGAATCCGAAAGACTTGAATCTGTTCTTGATGTACTTGTAAATGAAAATTTTGTTCTTAAACTTGAGGACGAAATATCTCAAAAAGCTAAAATGAGAATTGATGAAAATCAGCGTGATTATTTTCTTCGTGAACAGAAAAGAGCAATCGAGGAAGAGCTCGGTGAAGATGATTCACCGATTGACGATGCTGAAAACTATGTCGATAAAATTGAGAAGCTTAATATTGACGAAAAGTCTGCCGACATTCTTTATAAAGAATGTAAGAAACTCAGCAAAATGCCTTATGGCAGTCAGGAAGCGGCTGTGATCCGTACATATCTTGATACGGTTCTTGATTTGCCGTGGAATAAGTCATCTAAAGATAAAATCGTTATACCTAAAGTTCAGAAGGCTCTTGATAAGACTCATTATGGACTTGATAAGGTTAAAAAGAGAATCATTGAACAGCTTGCCGTTCGTGTGTTAAGTGAAAAGCAAAAAGGACAGATCATCTGTCTTGCAGGACCTCCGGGTGTCGGTAAAACCTCAATTGCTCAGTCGATTGCAAAGGCAATAGGCAGAAAAAGTGAAAGAATCGCTCTTGGCGGCGTTCGTGACGAGGCTGAAATCAGAGGCCACAGAAAGACTTATATCGGTTCGATGCCGGGTAGAATTATTAATGCATTGCAACATGCCGGCACTAATAATCCTGTACTTATTCTTGACGAAATAGACAAGCTTGCCGCTGATTATAAGGGCGATCCAACATCGGCATTGCTTGAGGTTCTTGATATCGAACAGAATAATAAGTTTGTTGATCACTACATTGAACTTCCGTTTGATTTGTCAAATGTGATGTTTATTACAACTGCAAATGACATTTCAGCTATTCCGGCACCGCTCCGTGACAGAATGGAAATTATAGAAATCAGCAGTTATACAAGAGAAGAGAAATTTCATATTGCAAAGAAGCACCTCATTCCTAAACAGCTTGAGGAGTGCGGTTTTACTTCAAAGGAACTCAAATTTACTCAGAAAGCCATATACGCTCTCATAGACTTCTATACGAGAGAAGCCGGCGTAAGAACTCTTGAAAGGCTTATTGCCTCAGTTATGAGAAAATGTGCCGTTGAAAAGCTTACAGAGGGTACAGAAGTATTCAAGATTGACGAAAAAGAGATAGAAAGATTTTTAGGCCATAAAAAGTTTATTCCTGATTCACTTGCCAAAATGGATGAAATCGGAATAGTAAACGGACTTGCATGGACCTCTGTAGGCGGAGAAATCTTACCTATTGAAGTGGCCGTTATGGAGGGTACAGGAAAGATTGAACTTACAGGTTCTCTCGGTGATGTTATGCAGGAGTCTGCTAAAACAGCAATCACCTGTATTAGAAGTCATGCGGCGGTTCTTGGAATTGATTCCGATTTTTACAAAAACAAGGATATTCATATTCATGCTCCCGAGGGTGCTGTTCCAAAGGACGGACCGTCTGCAGGTATTACAATGGCAACCGCAATTTACTCAGCGCTGACTTTAAAGCCTGTAAGACACGATATAGCCATGACAGGTGAAATTACCCTCAGAGGAAATGTTCTTCCTATAGGCGGTCTTAAAGAGAAAAGCATGGCTGCTTTTAAAAACGGAATTACAACAGTAATTATTCCAAAGGATAACGAACCTGATCTTGAAGATGTCGATAAGGCGGTTCTTGAAAAGGTTAAGTTTATTCCTGTTAGGAATTTTTCGGAGGTAGTTGCACTTGCGGTGAATAATACCGTGAGAATTACCGATAACCAGTGGAACGGAATTGATATGACAGCAGTTCGTTCCGCAACGAAAACTGTAAACGCAGTAAAACAGTGAGAGAGAGGGATTTTATGAATTTTAATGAAGTCGCTTTTGAATTTGCGGCAGGTCGTGTTGACCAGTTGCCGGAATCGGATATGCCTGAAATTGTATTTTCAGGTCATTCAAATGTAGGAAAATCCTCTCTTATCAATAAACTTGTTCAGAGAAAAGCCCTTGCAAGAGTAAGCGCTCAGCCGGGCAAAACGGCTACCATTAATTTTTATAAGCTCAAAGAGTTTCGTATGGTCGATTTGCCGGGCTACGGTTATGCAAAGGTTTCAAAAGCAGAAAAAGACAGATGGGCAAAGCTTGTGGAAGGCTACTTTGCACAGGACAGACAGCGTCCGCTCGTTATTCAGATTCTTGACTTGCGTCATCCTCCGACTGATGATGACTTGCATATGATAGATTTCCTTTACAGAGGCGGATTTAACTTTGCCGCAGTTCTTACAAAGAGTGATAAACTCAAAAAGACTGCATTTGAAAAGCAGATTGAGTATTATAAGGACATTTTCAGTACAATTGAACATGTTCCGCTGATACCGTTTTCTGCACAAATAGGCTTCGGAAATGATGAAATAAGGAAACTTATTGAAACTTCAATAGCAAATTTTAAAAATACGGAGGTATGAGTAAAATGTTCGTTAGCGAATGTCTTAATGTGAACAATAAGGGACATCTTACAATCGGCGGTTGCGATACACTCGAACTTGCCAAAGAATTTGGTACACCCTTATATGTTCTTGACGAAACAACAATCAGAAATGTGTGCAAGGCTTATGTAAAGTCCTTTGAAAAGTATTACCACGGTAACGGTATGCCGTTGTATGCGAGTAAGGCTCTTTCCTGTAAGGAACTTTGCAGAATTGCAAAGGAAGAGGGACTCGGTCTTGATGTAGTATCAGGCGGTGAGATTTATCCAGCCGTACAGGCAGGCTTTCCGATGGAAAAAGTTCACTTTCACGGAAACAATAAAACTGCTGATGAAATCAGATTTGCACTTGAATCTAATGTAGGAAAGTTCGTTGTTGATAACCTTTACGAACTTGAGCTTCTCAATGAAATTTGCGGTGAAATGGGTAAGAAGGCTAATATTTCTTTTAGAATTAAGCCCGGTGTAGACGCTCATACTCATAACTTCATCAGAACAGGTCAGATTGATTCAAAATTTGGTTTTGCTCTTGAAACAGGCGAAGCTTTTGAGGCAGTTAAAAAGGCACAGATGTACGATAATGTAAATCTTACGGAACTTCATTGCCACATCGGTTCACAGATTTTTGATATTGATCCGTTTGTCACTGCTGCTGAAATTATGCTTGACTTTATGGGCAAGATTCACGATGAACTTGGAATCGTTATTTCAGAGCTTAACCTCGGCGGCGGTTTTGGTATTATGTACACTAAGGATGATGAACCTGTTCCTTACGAAAACTATATGGAAAAGGTTTCTGAGGCTGTTAAGGCAAAGGCTAAAGAACACGGACTTCCTGTTCCGTATATCTTTATTGAGCCGGGTCGTTCAATTGTCGGCGAAGCAGGTATTACACTTTACAAAGTTGGCGGCAAAAAGGAAATTCCTAATGTAAGAACATATGTATCCGTTGACGGTGGTATGACTGATAATATTAGGTATGCACTTTATCAGTCTGCTTATACCGTAGTAAATGCAGGTAAGGCTGACAAAGAGCCTGATGAAATCGTAACGGTAGCAGGTAAGTGTTGCGAGAGCGGCGACCTCGTTCAGGAGCATACAAAGGTTGCTAAGGTTGAAGTAGGCGATACACTTGCTGTTCTTTCAACAGGTGCTTATAACTATTCTATGGCGTCAAATTACAACAGAATCCCTCGTCCTGCAATCGTAATGGTTAAAGATGGCAAGGCAAGAGTTGTTGTTAAGCGTGAAAGCTACGAGGATATAGTGAAGAACGATATCTGATAATCGAATTATAATTATTGTGCAACACCGAACCGTTTAATTGTGTTCGGTGTTGTGTAGATTAGCGCATAGATTCGGAGTTGAGTATTGTGTTTAGGATAAGAAGTTTTTTTAAGGAACTTGAGCCGACACGACAGATGTCTGAGGCATTTAGAAATTGTATATTTCTTGCGTTATCAGGCGGATTTCAGGATGCATATACATATTTTACCCGTGACGGAGTATTTGCAAATGCACAGACGGGTAACGTTGTGCTTATGAGTACAAATTTTATGACAGGAAAGTGGGAAGAGGGGCTTAAATATCTTTTTCCTATTCTTGCATTTGCGTTAGGTGTCCTTGTAGCTGATTTGATACAGAAAAAATTCAAGTATTTCAAAAAGATACATTGGAGACAGGGAATACTCTTGTTTGAAATTATCATATTATTTGCGGTTGGATTCATGCCGAAGAGTATGGATACCGTTGCGGCGGTAATTGTATCGTTTTCCTGTGCAATGCAGGTTCAGACTTTCAGAAAAGTCAGAGGATATTCCTATGCCAGCACAATGTGCATAGGTAATTTGAGAAGCGGTACGGCTGCTCTGTCAGGTTTTATTCACGAAAGAAAGCCCGAACAGCTCAGACAGGCAATGTATTATTTTGGTGTTATATTTTTCTTTGCAGTCGGAGCAGGTCTGGGAGGAAATCTTTCGTTATCGTTTGGAACGCATATAATATGGGTTTCATGCGGATTGCTTCTTGTAAGTTTTCTTATGATGTTTAAAGAAAAAATTCAATAATCCGGCAATTTTATATAACAATAAAGCCGTCGTCAATACTCGGATTTGGTATTGACGACGGCTTTATTTTACAAATTTTTCTATTCCGAGAATATAATCACTTGAAGTTTTATAAAGACAACAAAGTGTTATCAGATGCCTGATAGGCAGTTCTCGTTTTCCATTTTCGTATTTGCTGTATTGTTCCTGCCTCGTGTGAAGTATGAATGCAATTTGCCCTTGTGTGTATCCGTTTTTGACTCTTAATTCTTTTAATCTTTTGCAGTAGTCCATATAAATCACCTTTAAAAATATTACTAATAGTATTACTAATTGAATTTTATCATAAAATATGTCTGTTTGCAACTAAAATTTAATTTTTAAATCAAATATGAATTATACAAAATATTGTAATGCGAATGAAATTCTTGGATTCATGAATACATTTTCACAAAATTCAGCTCGTAAAATGTACGAAAATGCAACTAAACTTGGGAGATTTGTAAAATTAATTGCAGAAAAGGAATGAAATCGGCTGTTTTTTCAATAATTTTAAAAAAATTTGCAAGAAACTCACAAAAGATATTGCAAAATCGTTGAAAGTATAGTATTATTAATATGTTGATTGTAGTGCTTTACTGTGCTACAGCATAATCGGAATTTTTTCCGTATAATTTATGCGAATTTTATTAAGGAGGACTTACTTATGTCATATGTAAGTGAACAGCTTGAAAAGCTGAAAGCAAAAAACGCAAATGAGCCTGAGTTTATTCAGGCTGCTACCGAAGTTCTTACTTCACTTGAGCCCGTTTTCGAGCAGAATCCAAAGTATGAAGAGAATGGTATTCTCGAAAGAATTACAGAGCCTGAAAGAGTTATTATGTTTAGAGTACCTTGGGTTGATGACAACGGCAAGGTTCAGGTTAACCGTGGCTTCCGTGTTCAGTTCAACAGTGCTATCGGACCTTACAAGGGTGGTTTAAGACTTCATCCGTCAGTAAACCTCGGCGTTATTAAGTTTCTCGGTTTCGAGCAGATTTTCAAGAACTCACTTACAGGTCTTCCTATCGGCGGCGGTAAGGGTGGCTCTGACTTTGATCCTAAGGGCAAGAGCGACAGAGAAGTTATGGCATTCTGCCAGAGCTTTATGACAGAGCTTTGTAAGCACATCGGTGCTGACACAGATGTTCCTGCCGGTGATATCGGTACAGGTGCTCGTGAGATCGGTTATATGTTCGGTCAGTATAAGAGAATCAGAAATGTATATGAAGGCGTTCTTACAGGTAAGGGTCTCAACTGGGGCGGTTCACTCGCAAGAACAGAGGCTACAGGTTATGGCCTTCTTTATCT